>OBJZ01000036.1_pt1 | contig 199203 bp, 171 predicted proteins | sample 1481641 | NCBI WGS metagenome assembly OBJZ01 (sample SAMN02364493, study PRJEB22542) | human gut metagenome | isolation source: fecal sample | host: premature infant | place: USA: Chicago, IL | collected 2012-01 | reverse complement strand
CCTACGGACACAAGATCCGCACTAATAGGGTGTCCACTAAACGAGGGTAACCTCAGTGATGATGGGTTAGCGCAGGCGTCCTCGCAAGGCTCCGAACGGCTTGCGCGACTACTCGGGAAGCACGTCGCGGAAGCGCAGGAGGTTGTCCTCCAACACGGTGCCGTCGCAACTCAAACCACACACGGCAACAGGCCGACGAACATGAGGAAGAACATGCGTCGCGCGCACGTGGTGATGACCGTGCACAACAACGCGAGCGTCAACACCTCGCACAACCGACGCGACACGCTCAGCGTGCTCGGCACACCACGCGAGGACACCCGGATCATGACGCTCGAAAAACGCGCCGAAATCAGTATCGAGAACAAGCGGCGTGCCGGCGGGCGCGTCATGACTGAGCACAACGTCCGCAACGCCTCCCTACACAGCCTTAGCGGCAGCCTCAACACTGAGCCGCTCATCAGGCCACCAGCTCACGCCTTCCACACGGTGCGAGCGGTCGATGGAACCCGCGCCGCCAAGGACAAGCACACGGTGCTCGCCGATGAGGAAGCGATAAGTATCGGGCAGGAAGTAGATGTGTGAGGAGAGGGCCGACGGACTCGACGCGGTGAGGCCGAGTTTGGTCGGGTCGTCATGGTTGCCTCGAAGGAAGAACAAGCGAACGTCGCTGTGGGCGAGCGCCTCGGTGAGCGTGTCGATGTACTCGGCGTTGAAGTCAAACGCGAAGTCGCCTGGTTTCATGACTTACGGCGGGTGCCGGCTCCCGGGACAGCTCTGGCGGCGATGGCTGCCAGGTCACGGGCCGGGCCGGGCGGTGGTGTGGGGCCGGTCTGCCAAAGGGCGGTCAGGGTGCGGCGCAGGGGTAGCCCGCGGACGGGAACGGCGATGAGCCGTTGCAGGGCGAGGTCGTCGCGGACGGCCAGTGCGCTGAGTACTCCGGGGGCTGTGCCGGCTGCGATGGCGGAGCGGACGGCAGCTGTCGTGGAGAGTTCCACCAGCGGATCTGCCAGGGGCGGGGTCCCTGCGGTGGTGAGCAGGTGTTCGAGGGCGTCCCGGGTTCCGCTGCCGTGTTCCCGGGTGACCAGCGCGGTTGTAGCCAGTTCGGCTGCTGTGACGGGGGTCCGGCGCCGGGCCCAGGGGTGGTCCGGGGCGACGACCACGACCATGTAATCGTTCTGTACCGCCGCTGCGCTCAGGTCCGGGGGGAAGGTGCGGGCTTTCGATGAAGCCGATGGCTGCCTGACCGGACCGGACCAGGGCTACGGTGGCTTCACTGTTGTTCACCGTCAGCTCCACGACGGTGGGGACGAGTCCGAGGCTCTCCTGCTGGCGGCGCAGCGCAACCAGCCAGAGCGGCAGCAGGTGTTCGGCGATGGTCTGGCTGGCCGCGACCTTTAGTTGCCGGGCGGTGTCGGATCGGAGCGAGGCGATTCCGGCGTCCAGGCGTTCCGCGGCTGCGAGGACCTCCGCCGCCCACCCTGCGACCAGTGCACCTGATTCTGTCAGGGTGGATCCCCGCGGTGTCCGGGTCAGCAGGACGGATCCGATCTGGGACTCCAGGGAACGCATCCGGGAGGAGACAGCCTGCTGGGACAGTCCAAGGTGTTTCCCGGCGGCGGAGAGGGATCCCAGATCATGGACCGCGGCGAGCATTTCCAGGGCGGAGAGATCCGGTATCCGGGGGCTGAGCATCGGGGAATCTCCTTCAGAAACGTCACATGTGGTACAAGTCCGGCTTGTACCCTGACAAGTGTATGCCCCCTACTGCGGCAGGTCCCGGTCCGGGAGCATGGAAGGTATGAAATCTCTGCTGCTGACCGCCGACGAACACCACTCCACACCACCGGCACAGACCCGGGGCGGCCGCACCGGGGGCCGGCGCGTCCTGCGCCGTCTGGATAGGCCCTCGGAGCTGTTCGCGAACCTGACCCCGAACTGGTTCGCCTCCATCATGGGTACCGGGATCGTCGCGACCGCCGCCGCGACGCTGCCCCTGCAGTTTCCCGGCCTGCGCACTGGCGCCACCGTCGTCTGGGCTCTGGCGTCCCTGCTGCTGATCCTGCTGAGTGCCGCGACCGGGGTGCACTGGATCCGGCACCGGGAAACCGCCCGAAGTCACCACAGCCATCCGGTGATGGCGCACTTCTACGGCGCACCGCCCATGGCGCTGCTCACCGTCGGCGCCGGTACCCTGCTGCTGGGCAAAGACGTCCTGGGCGAACAGCTGGCACTCGGCATCGATACGGCGCTCTGGATCGCCGGGACCCTGCTGGGGCTGGCCAGCGCCGTCGCTGTCCCGTACCTGCAGTTCAGCCGGCACCAGGTCACACAGGACAGTGCGTTCGGCGGCTGGCTTATGCCCGTCGTCCCGCCCATGGTTTCGGCCTCCACCGGGGCCCTGCTGCTACCCTACGTCCCGGCCGGGCAAGCACGCCTGACCCTGCTGATGGGCTGCTACGCGATGTTCGGACTGAGCCTGCTGGCCTCCATCATCATCACCACACTGATCTGGAACCGCCTCGCCAGGCATAAGATCGGGGCCGCCGCGGCAGTGCCCACCTTGTGGATCGTGCTGGGCCCGCTGGGCCAATCCATCACCGCCGCGAACCTCCTGGGCGGGAACGCCCACCTCGTCGTGTCCGGGACCCTGGCCCGGGCGATGGAAGCCTTCGGCGTCTTGTACGGGGTGCCGGTTCTGGGCTTCGCGCTCATGTGGGCCGCCCTCGCAACCGCCATCACGATCCGCACCGCCCGTCAGGGCCTGCCGTTCTCCCTGACCTGGTGGTCCTTCACCTTCCCCATCGGAACCTGCGTCACCGGCCTGTCCGGCCTCGCCGCCCACACCCACCTCGCCGTGTTCGACGCAATGGCCGTCGCAGGCTACACCCTGCTGGTCGCCGCGTGGATCATCGTCGCCGCGCGGACCTTCCACGGCAGCATCCTCGAAGGCACCCTCTTCCAGAAGCCCGCAACGACCGCACCGTAAGCGGGCCGCAGCGGACCAGCAACCCGTCACGCAAACAAGCAACCGTTAACAGCGCCCGAAGGTGGCCTCATGAAACCCCTGGAACAGTTACAAACACGTGGCTGAAGAGGCGGGGGTTGCGGGGGTGAAAAGACTGGAAGCCATGTGCCCTCCCCCAGGGGGAGGGGGAACCGTTCTATGCTTATGGCCTGCACCATTTATTTAGAGCTGCTGCGACGACCGCGAGGCAGACTGATTCCTGCCTGTTTGAGAGCGCGTTTCACTGTGTCTCGCGAGACCCCGAACTCTTCAGCAATCTCTGCCACCGTGGGCGATACTCCCAGTTCAAACTGATGCTTTTGAACGGCTGCGGCGATTTCGAGCCTCGTTGATGAAGCGCCGAGCTTGCGGCGTTTGTTTGCCTTTTCCCATCCTTTGCGGAGGGGTTCGCGTTCTTCGGGGTTGTTGGCGCGGCGTTGGACGGTGGCTTTGCCGCCGCGTGCGCCGAAGGTGCGTAGTGCGCTGCGTTCGGCGGGGGTGACGTGTTGGGTGGAGCTGAGGCCTGTTCCGGCCTCTTTAGCGGTCTTGTTGGTGGTGGCATAGGCGCGGACGCGGCGGGCCATAGTGAGGCGGTCGCGCATAGGTGGCATTTCGTCGGGGCGGCCTAGGGTGTCTTGGGCGTGGGCGATGCGGTAGGCGTGTTCGTAGGCGTCGATGATGAGGTTGTCTTTGAGGCGTTGGCCGCGTTTGTGGAGCCTGTGGGCGGTTTTGAGGGCGTGGCGGAAGGCTGTTTCGTCCCGTTGTGGGGTGCCTGCTGCGTCGTAGAGGACGCGGACGCCTTGGATGTAGGACGGGGCGTGGCGTTCGAGCTCTTCGACGCTGAGGCCGTCCAGCTCGTCGGAGAGGGCGCGCATGCGTTGAGCGCGTTCACGGTTGGCTTTGGCTTGAAGGATCAGGTCTGTCCCGGTTTTTGCGGGTGTGGGGGTTTTGTCGGGGGCTGTGGTGAGTGCGCCGAGTTGTTCGAGCATCGCTTCGAGGTCTTTCAGCTTGTGGATCCTGAACGGGTAGCAGTTCCAGCGGTAGGCGTTGGGGTTGGGGCCGCTGTAGAGGGGGTTGCGCATGAATCCGTGTGCGAAGGCTTTGTCGCCGTTGAGCAGCTCGTTGAGGCCGTGTTGGACGCGTTTGAGCAGTTTCATGGGGCGGTTGGGCTTGGTGGGGTCGCCGTCGCTGTAGACGGGATCGATGGCCCAGATCAGTTGGGCCTTGCCGTTTGTGGGGTTGATTCCGATCCAGCCTGGTGCGGCATGTAGCTGGCGCATTTTGGTGAGGATCGCGAGGACGTCGGGGTGCAGGTTGTTGATGCTTCCGCCGGGGGTGCCGGGGGTGTCGATGTCGGCGGTGGCGAACGCGGCGAAGTGTGGATCGGTCAAACGAATGCACTAGGTGGCCGCTCAGGAGTATGGAGAGGGCGCGGTAAGCGTCAAACCGTTACGCTCGCATTCGGGGCGGGTCCGACGCTTGCCTGCCTGGAATCGCGACCGAGTGTTAAAGGAGCAGCCGTGGATGTTGAGAACTATCGACGACTGAGTGAGGACATTGCGTCGGCGATCGCGCTCGTGAGCATGCGCGTGGGGCGATGGGATCTCGTGACGCCGATCGATTCGTTCCTTGACGTGTCGTATGACCCGCCCACGATGGCGGTGAGCCTGTATTCGCTTTCGCGCGCCGCGGAGGCGCTTGACGAGACGGGAGTGTGCGCGCTGAGCGTACTTGGCGCCGAGCAGCAGGGGCTCGCCGAGCGCTTCGGTGAGCCGGGCCTCCCACTTCAAGGGATGCTCGAAGGAGTCGCCCATCAGCGGGATGCGTGGGGCAACGCTCATATTGATGGATCGCTTGCGACCTTCAGTCTCGAGGTTGAATCGTCGCACGAAGCCGCAACGCACACGCTTTTCGTGTGTCGCGTTCGTGAGGCGCGGCAGGGGCCGGCGCGCTCTGCGCTTGTACGGTTCTCGAGGCGCTACTCGGGCCTGTAAAACGGTGCCCTGAAGAGATTCTCGACACGCGAGGCGAAACGGCCGCACCGAGCGCCCTTCTCGCCTCTACAATGTTCGCGATACGCGCGCGTTCCTGCCGTGCTTGCTTCGAAGGCGCTTCCCCGCATCGGCATGCCGCGCGACACAAACGAGGGAGCTCATGGCGAAGGATCAGGTACCGGAGAACCGTGATGATCGCGTCCAGGCGGGAGCAGATCCCGCCGAGGACTGGATCTTTTTTCCCGAACCGGGCACTCTCCCCACAGAAAAGCTTCCCGATAGCGATGATTTCGCGCGCCTGAGAATGCAGCGAGCGAACCTCGAGGGCGAGGCGGAGAATTACTTTGCTCCGGGCCTGGCGCCGAAGGAGCCAGTGACGGAGACGGCCGAAATCGCGGCGCCTTCGCCTCCCGAGGAGAGCGATTATGCGCGCTCGGGCGCCACGCCTCCGGCGGCGCCTCGGCAGCGCTCCGTGCAGCTTCCCCCGCAATTCAGCGATTTGAGCGGCTGGGACGCGCTGCGCGACATCATCGTTGTTCTCGCCTTCGGTTCGAGTTTCACGACCACGTACACACACGCCCCGGACGCGCTTCCCGCGTGGATTCCGTCGGTCGCGGCGGGAATTGGCATCGCGACCATCCTCGCCGTGTATCTCCTGCGATGGGTCCCCGCCTATATGAAGGACGCGGAACCCCAAAGGCCCGAGCAGTTCGGCTATCTCGGGATCGTGCGCCGGATAGGCATGCTTCCCGCGTTTGCGGCCTCGATCGGTGCTCTCGGCTACGACCTCATTGCCTCGATTCCCGATCTCCTCATGCCTTTGCCGGATGGGCCGCGCGTAGGCGTTGGCGTTTCGGTTGCACTCCTGCTCATGGGCGCGGTGATGGGATCCGAGCGACGCGGTTTCGAAGGACACGTTCCGAGCGATGCCGCGAAAAGACGCGCCGCGCGATGGATCCTCTTCTTGCGCGTGCTGCTCATCGCGAGCTTCGTGCTTTCGCTCGTCATGATGGTGGGCAAGGCGATCAACGGTGACCCGGCGTTCGCGCTCGTCACCTTCTCCTACTCTCTTGGTTCTCTCGCTCTTGGCCTCTTCATTGCGAATCCGAAGCTCAATGAGCGCCCTTCGCACTACGTGTTCCTCGTGGGTGCGGCGGCAGCGATGGTCGTGGGCGCGGCTGCCGACAACTCTCTGCGCCTCGAATACGCGGCGCCGGGAAGCTTCTCCACCTCGTACGTGTGGCTCCCGTTTGCGCTCGCGGCCTTCGGACTTCTCATTTCACGCCCCTATGTGCGCTCGAGCACACTCAATTTCAAGCGCGTGGACTGGCTCATGTATGCCGCCCGCACGTTCGAGTTTTCCCGCACGATGCACATCGTGGCCTTCGCAGCCGTACTCGTGTATTTCATCGCGGTTCTCGTGGGGTACGACGCGCGCGGGGGCTCGGGCCTCGTGATCCTTCAGCTCATCCTCGTTGCTTTGCTCGCGCTCCTCTCACACTTCGGTCGCAAGGCCCTCGTGCGAAAGAGTGCCGTCAAAGCGCGTGGAAACGCGGTGTCCATCGGTGTGGCCCTCACGCTTATCGGTTTCCTCGGGGTCGTCGTGTTCTCGGTCGTCACGGGGGCCGCTGCCGGCCTGACAAACGGTGGACTTGGCCTCGTTGCGGGCATCACCGCTGCGTTGATGATTACGGTTCCCGCGCCCATGCGTGATGAGTACGGCGCGCCAGATCTTGAGCGCACCTTTGCTCAGTTCCGCGCCCGTATTAACGGCGTAGCTGACGCTACAGCTTTTCTTCCCGATGTGTCCGAAGCCCGGCGTCGGACGCACCGCTTCCCCGAGAACCTCGCCCCCGAGGCTCTCACCCCCGCCGACCCTGATCTCGACCCCGCCAAGGAGTCGTAACCCCTATCCCCAAAAAGAAAGGCCGCCATGCCACTGTGGAAAATTCATGGAAATGGGCTCACTGTCGAGCCAGGTAAAGTCGTTCTTCCTTCCGAGCGGCTCGCATGGCCGGTCACGATCGGGATTGGCGCGCAGCATGTCATCGCGATGTTCGGTGCGACCTTCCTCGTCCCGCTCCTCACGGGCTTTCCGCCATCCACAACGCTTCTTTTCTCAGGCCTCGGCACACTCCTCTTCCTTGTCATCACTGGCAATAAGGTCCCGAGCTATCTGGGCAGTTCGTTCGCCTTCATCGCCCCGATTGTCGCGGCTACGAAGGCTCACGACATGGGCACTGCGCTCGGCGCTGTTCTCCTCACGGGCCTCGCCCTCGCCCTCGTGGGCGTCATCGTGCAGTTCGTGGGGACGCGATGGATCTCCGCGCTCATGCCGCCCGTTGTCATGGGCTCGATCGTGGCACTCATCGGCTTCAACCTCGCCCCCACGGCCTACGAAAAATTCCAGCAGTCGGCGCTCACCGCAACCGTGACGCTCTTTGCGGTCGTCCTCAGCACGGCGCTCTTCAAGGGCATCCTCGGGCGAATCTCGGTTCTCCTCGGCGTGCTCGTGGGCTACTTCTTCGCCCTTGCACGAGGCGAAGTTGACCTCACGCCATTCCACGAGGCCCCGTGGATCGGCCTTCCCGAATTCCACCACCCCCACTTCGACCTCTCGGTTCTGCCGATGTTCCTCCCCGTGATCCTCGTACTCATCGCCGAAAACGTGGGGCACGTGACCTCGCTCAGCGCGATGACGGGGAAGAACCTCGAACACATGGTGGGTCGCACCCTCTTTTCCGACGGCATCGCGACCGCGCTTTCGGCAACTTTCGGTGGCTCGCCCACGACCACGTACGGCGAAAACATCGGCGTCATGAGCGCGACTCGCGTGTACTCGACCGCCGCGTATTGGGTTGCGGGCATCGCCGCGATCGCCCTTTCGATGTCGCCCAAGATCGGCAAGCTGATCTTCTCGATCCCACCGGGCGTTCTCGGCGGCGTGACGTTCGTGCTCTACGGGCTCATCGGCATCGTGGGCGTTCGCATGTGGGTCGATTCGAAGGTCGATTTCTCGCGGCCTCGCAACCAGATGACCGCGGGCGTTGCCCTCGTCGTGGGCATCGCGAACGTCACCTGGACCCTCGGCCCGGCGGACGCGGGCATCACGTTCAACGGCATCGCTCTCGGCACGCTCGCGGCGCTCGTGATCTACCACCTCATGACGGTGATCGGGAAGGTCACGGGCACAGAGGTGCCGGAGGGGTCCGACGCTCGCCCGGCCGCAACGGAACCACATCCCGAACGATGAGCGCCGAGCAACCGTCGGAACGGCCGCGTACGGGCTGGGCGCCGATCCTCACCCCGGGGACTCGCGTGACCGCCCGCTACGCGCTCGACCCGCGCACGCACGAGGGGCGTGAAAAGGTCGCGGATGCGCTCGGGTACGTCGTCGAAACTGACGAAGAGACGGTCACTATCCACACGAAACGTGGGTACGCACGGATCCCTCGCGTGTTGATCGTCGCCGTTCGGGAGGTTCCCCCTCCGCCTCGCTAGACTTGGGCCATGACTTCTAGCACTACTCTCGTACGCCGCCCGTTTGAAGGCCTCATCGCCGAGCACGATCTCGTCGCGATGCGCCAGCTCATTCCGTCGGCGACTCTCGATGCGAAGATCGCCCCCGAGTTCGGAGGTGGCGATGCCGTGATCGCCACGATCCTCCCCATGAACTGGGCTGCGATCAAGCGTGACAACGGTACCGTCATGCTCGGCATGCAGGCGAGCGTTCCCGGTAACGACACCTCGCGCGGTCTTGGCGCGGCCCTCAAGCAGGCGCTCGATTCGGAGCCCGGAACGGCAGTGACGACGGTGAAGGTCGCGGATGATTCCCCGCGTCTCCAGGATCTCCTCGTGATTGAGGAGGGCTACACGGTCGACGTGCACGACTCGTTCGAGTACTGGCTCGGAGCGGGGGCGGAGCGTACCGAGCAGATCGAGCAGGGGCTCGAGAAGGCGAACGAAGCGATTATGCCGACGGCCGCCGTCGGCGGGCTGCCGCACGCGTACTGGGTTGATGCCGGCCCGAAGGAGCACTTGCGCTGGGTTCTCGACGAAAGCGAAGACCGCGTGATCGACGCGGTTGCGCGCCTGCACGCGAAGCGTCAGTCTGGCATCGGCGAAGGTACGCGCTACGTGGGCTCGTTCCGCGCCGATGGCCTCACGATCCCCGTGTGGGATCTGCCGAAGGGCTTCGGAGTCGAGGGTGTGGAGAACGAGGTTCCCGAGTTCTTGAAGCGCTTCGAAGAGGCGCTGTCGAGCGAGGAGCCGCTCACGGCACTTGAGCGACGCGCTCGCGGCGGTATCGTCGCGCGCGAGGTGACTCTGCGATGACCGGCGTCGACGCCGCGCAGATGGGAGGTGCGCGACCCACGCGGGTCGCGGTTGTCATCCCCGCGAAAGACGAGGCTGAACGCATCGAACGGACCGTTGCCGCCTCGTTCACGATCCGCGGCGTCGACCTCGTTGTCGTTGTCGATGATGGCTCATCCGATGCCACGGCGGCTCTTGCGAAGGGTGCCGGTGCGGTAGTGGTGCGTCACCGCACCAATCGCGGCAAGGCGGCAGCGATGGCGACCGGTGCGCGGGTCGTGCACATGCGCGAGGAGACCGAACACGCCGAACGGCTCAACGACGCCGCTATCCCCAGCCAGGCGGTCGAGCCGCCACGCGCGCTTCTCTTTATTGATGCCGACATGCAGGATTCGGCCTCAGGTGCGCAGCCGCTCGTCGAGGCGGTCCTTGAGGACGGCGTGGATATGGCGATCGCGACGCTCCCCGCGCAGGAGGGCGCAGCTGGCATGGGCTTGGTGGTGAAAACGGCCCGCAACGGAATCCGCAAGGCCACCGGGTTCGAGACCGTGCAGCCTCTCAGCGGAACGCGCTGTATCACGCGCGAAACCTGGGATGCCGTGCAGCCTCTCGCCGCTGGGTGGGGCGTGGAAACCGGCCTGACGATTGACGCGCTTCACAAGGGGTTTTGGGTCAAGGAGATCCCTGCCGACCTCACGCATCGCGCTACCGGTAAGGATCTGCGCTCTCAGCTTCATCGCGCAAACCAGCTGAAGGACGTCATGCGCGCGCTCTCGAAGCGGCGGTCTCTTTCGCCGAATGATCCGCTTGGCGAGGACGGCGAGGTGCGCACGCTCACGGGTGATCGCACCGAGGCGCCCGAGTTCGTGGAGAACCCTCCCGTGAAGCATTTCGCGGTGCCGTCCCTCGAGAAGAACGCGCAGGTTAAAGCTCCTTCGGAGGAGACGGTGGACGAGCCTCGCGAGGAGCCCGAGCAGTAAGTGCCGCGCGAGCCGCAAGGCTGAGTGCGAGGCCCACGACATAGGCGAGGCCCACGAGAACGAGACCGGTGTCGTTCGTGAGCGCCCCGATCCACGCGCCAGCTATGGCCGCGAGGCGTATGGCATAGAGGTGGGGGAGTTCGTGCGCGATTCGCCCCCGCCGCACAGCGCCGTAGGTGATTGCGATGGCCGCGAGCACCGGTGGTGCCATGAGAAGTGGCGAATAGAGCGTGAGCGGCTCGAGCATGCGCATCGTGCGATCCGCAAACACGGCCCAGAACTGTGAAGCGGCGCCCGCGAGCGATCCTGCGTCCACGAGCGTCGCGACGAACTCGCCGAGATGCGTGCGCGAGGAGGCGGGGCGCATGTAGTCGAGAGCGCCCGCGAGGGCAAACACTCCTGTGCCCGCCGCGAGTGCGGCGAGAATGTGCCACGGTCGCAGCCGGATCCCACTCAGGGCGAGGCAGGCCACGAGGGTCACCGGGGCGTAGATGAGGGCGCTTCCGGCGTCGGCCCCCATGCCCGGCGCGATCGAACAAAGCCCCACGATCAGGCCCGTTGCAGCCACGAGAGTGACGCGCGCCAACCCCGCTCGCCGGCCGGCTGTGAAGGTGGGAAGTGCGTGTATGAGCATGCCCACCCCGAGCGCCCATGCCGCGAGTGTGATGCCCGTGATGTGGTTGCTCAACCCGTAGAACCGTCCGCCGTAAATCGGTTGATTTCCGAGTAGCGAGGTGAAGCTCGCGTGCGAGCCGAGCGCGGCGTCGAGGAGGGTCGCGCCGGCCGTCATGAGAGCCGCGAGTGCGGGGGTAAGGAGCCGGCGACTGTGTTCGGGGAGCGCCGAGGTGAGGAGGCGTACGCCGAAAGTGAGGCCTGCGCCGAGCGCAGCTGTGCCGATGATCGTCCACGCCGCGATCGCGAGAAGAGGATGAATGCCGAGGTTAACGAGGGTGCTGAGCGGCAGGATGCTCGAGGTATACCCCACGGGGATCGCGAGGATACTGACGTTCGCGACATTCCGCGCCGCCGGGACATGCCGCGCGAGGGCACCCGCGATCAGCAGGACCGCGACGATCGCGCCGAGCAGAGGGGCGAGGGAATCCTCGGTGGTGCGGGACGCGAACGTGACCTCGCGGGCGTGCGCGAGCTGAGTGCCTTTGGTGGTGGGGGTTCCGACAGCGGCTCGGCCGATACCGAGCTGCTCCGTGCCGGTGAAGCTTGCCGCGAGGTCGAGATTCATGACGACGCCGACCTGGCGCGTCGACGGGCTCGTGAGAAACGCCGGACCCCAGCGCGAATCGATGTACACCTGAAGGTTGAGCGGTGCGGGAAGCGCGTCGTAGCCGCGCGTATGCTCCACCTCGTACGTGTCCGCGGGGGAGGGGTTGAGGGAGCCGACGCTCGCGAGTGCCACTCCGCGCTCGCCACAATCGCCCGCGTACTTCGCGAACGCTGCATCGATGTCGCGAACACTTCGTTCGTGCTCGAGCCTACTCACTCCTCGACCGGTTGCGACGTCGCCGAGATCGACGAGAGAGATGCCGACTTCGGCGAGGGCGGAGGTGGCGTCGGACCGCTCGACTTCTCCCGGTGTGCCGCTCGCCCCGTTGGTGCTCGCGTGCGGCAGTGCCGGTGTGCGCGTGCCCGTGGCGAGAGTGGCGAGTCCCTGACGTTTCGTGGGCATGACCGATTCGCTCGAGAGGGCGAGCCCTGCCGTGCCGGAATTCTCGGCAAAACACCACAGGGCCGGGGTGTCCTCTTTCGTGATGTCATTCCACGTGAGGCCGCTTGTCACGAACACCGTGTGGACCGCACCCTCGGGGGGTGCCGCGTCCTTGCGAAGACTTCCCCAGTGGAGGGAAGGGGCAAGGATGAGTGCAGCGAGGAGCGCGAGGCACGCGGCCACAATGGTCGCGCCCGCGAGGCGCTCACGCGCATGAGAGGTGTCGTGCATGGACTCAAGCGTAGCGATCGCGCACATGCCCGTACTCTTAGTGACATGCGATATGGATTCCTCGGCCCCGAGACAACCTTCACCCATCAGGCACTCCTCCAAGCGCTCATGGGTCCGCTGCCGGTGCGACCCGACGATGGGGAGCACACGCTTGTGCCCTACCGAAGCGTCGCCGAAGCGATCGGCGATCTCGTTGCCGGCGACGTCGACGCAATGATGGCCCCGATCGAGAACTCAGTCGAGGGAGGGGTCTCAGGCACTCTCGATGTGCTCGCCGCAACCGGTGGCATCACGATCGTGGCCGAGCAGATAGTTCCCATCACCTTTGTGCTTGCGACGCGCGTGCCGTCGAGCCTCGACGCTCTTGAGGCCGTCTACTCTCACCCGCATGCGCAGGCCCAGTGCCAGGGGTTCGTGCGTGACAACATTCCCGGTGCATCGCCGCAGCCCGCGCTTTCGACCGCCGCTGCGGCCCGCGAGATCGCGGAGCTTGACGACGCAGATCCGCGTGCCCGCACCGCCGCGGCGATTTGCTCGCCGCTCGCCGCCGAACATTTTGGGCTGCACGTCGTCGCCGAGGGCATAGAGGATACAAAAGGCGCCGAAACCCGCTTTGTGCTCGTGGAGCGCGACGGTCTTATCCCCGCGCGCACGGGCGCGGACAAAACAACGATCGTCGCCCACCTCGCTCACGACCGCTCCGGCTCCCTCCTCGAGATGCTCGAGGTGCTCAGCTCCAACGGCGTTAACCTCTCCCGCATCGAATCAAGACCCATCGGTGACGCGCTCGGCCGCTACTCCTTCTCCCTCGACCTCGAGGGCCACATCGAGGACCGCCGAGTCGCCTCGGCACTGCGCGGCCTGCACCGCATCTGCTCGCGCATCGTGTTCCTCGGCTCCTACAGCCGGGCCGACGGTTCAGTGCCCTACGTCGTCGACCACAACACCGACACGGCCTACGAGGAAGCCCGCAGCTTCGTTGCAGGCCTCGAGGCGCTCATCGCCCGAGACTGACGCCGCCTAGCGGGCACAGCGAATGAGGAGCGCGCCCGCATCGACACGCGTCACGAGGTGCGTGGCGTTGCCGACGTAGTCGCCGTCGACCTGCACTGGGAGAGCTTTCGACGTGCTCACGACAGCCTCACGGGCCTGGAACGTGCGGTGGTTGGAGATTTTCGCGAGAGTTTTGGGTCCTCCCGGAAGCACGAGCTGGCCGAGAATCTGAGAGAAGCCCGCCGCGCCCTTCCAGTCGAGGGCGAGAATCTCGAGGGAGCCGTTTGAGCGATCAGCTCCGGGCATGAGCGTAATACCGCCCGGAAGGCGCCCCACGTTGCCGATCATGACGGTGCGAGCCTTGAGCGACTTCGCGGAGCGCCCATCGAGTTCGAGGTCGACGCTTTGCCCGCGTCCCACGATCTTCTTCGCTCCCGCCACCACGTAGGCGAGCCAGCCCACGGCCTTCTTGAGCTTCGAGTTGGTGTTCTCCATGACGACGGCGTCGAAACCGAAGCCCGCGATCACGAGGAACGGTTCTTCCTTCGCATCACTCGCATCCTCGAGGCTCTCGCCGTGCTGCAGGTAGCCGAGGTCCGCAGTGAGGGCCTCACCCGTGAGGGCGACCTTGATGGCGCCGCGGAGATTATCGATCGGAATGTCGAGGTTGCGCGCAAAAAGGTTACCGGTGCCCATCGGGATAATCCCGAGCGCGACGTCGCTGTGCGCAAGCCCCGCCGCGACGAGGCGCACCGTGCCATCGCCGCCGGCCGCAAGGACCACCGAGCAGCCGTCGGACACCGCCTGTTGAGCCTGACCGAAGCCCGCATCCTCCACGGTCGTTTCGTAGAACGACACCTGAGCATCCGGGTCCACATTGAAGACGTGGCTCACGACCCGGCCGCGAAATTCGGCGACATCCTTGAGTTTTGACGGGTTGACAACGACCCCAACGTGTAGCTTTTCCACCGCTCCAGCATACGTGGACGGCGCGGCACTGTACCCTGGAAAACATGATCGATCTGCGATTGCTCCGTGAGAACCCTGAACGCGTGCGCGAGGCCCAAAAAGCGCGGCGCCGCGACCCCAAAACCGTCGACGCCGTGCTTGAAGCCGATCAGGCCTGGCGCGAGGCCACGCAGTCTTTCGAGTCGCTGCGTGCCGAACAGAAAACCTTCGGAAAGAAGGTCGCCCAGGCCAAGGGCGAGGAAAAGCAGGCCCTCGTCGCCGAAGCGAAAGAGCTGAGCCAGAAGGTCAAGGACCTCGAGCAGCGCGCGAGTGAAGCGGAAGAGGCTCGTGAAAAGGCGCTGCGCGCGATCCCCAATATTGCGGAAGGCGCTCCCGAGGGGCTCGAAGAGGACTTTGAGGTCCGCGAAACCCACGGAGAGATTCCGAACTTCGACTTCGACGTGCGGGACCACCTCGACATCGCCGAAAAACTCAGGGCGATCGACATGCAGCGCGGCGCGAAGGTTTCCGGCTCGCGTTTCTACTTCCTCACCGGGGTGGGTGCGCAACTTGAGCTCGCGATTCTCAATGCCGCACTCGACAAGGCAACCCGTGCGGGCTTCACGCCCGTCATCACGCCCACCCTCGTCCTACCTGAAACGATGGATGGCACCGGCTTCCTCGGTGAACACGCCGATGAGGTCTACCACCTCGACAAGGACGACGACCTCTACCTCGTCGGCACGAGCGAGGTCGCGCTCGCGGGCTATCACCGCGACGAAGTTCTCGACCTCGACAATGGGCCCCTGCGCTACGCCGGGTGGAGCGCGTGCTACCGCCGCGAAGCTGGGAGCTATGGCAAGGACACGCGCGGCATCATCCGCGTCCACCAGTTCCACAAGGTCGAGATGTTCTCGTACTGCAAGCTCGAGGACTCCTACGAGGAACACGAGAGGCTCCTCGACATGGAGCGCGAGATGATGGCGCTCATCGATGTGCCCTACCGCGTGATCGATACCGCCGCTGGTGATCTCGGCACATCCGCAGCCCGCAAGTTTGACTGCGAAGCATGGGTGCCGAGCCAAAACACGTACCGCGAGCTCACGTCCACGTCGAACTGCACGCAGTTCCAGGCGCGCCGCCTCAACATCCGCGAGCGGGTGGACGGGGCGCTGCGCCCGGTCGCAACCCTCAACGGCACTCTTGGCACGACCCGCTTCATCGTCGCGCTGCTCGAGAATCACCAGCAGGCCGACGGCAGCGTCGTGGTTCCCGAGGGGCTGCGTCCCTACCTTGGTGGCCGCGAAATCTTCGAGGTTCGATGAGTCCCGCGCGTAGCACCAAGGGCTTTGACGAGGCGCACCTTCGCGCTCTGCTCGAGCCTCTCGCGGGGCACCGAGCCCTGATTGGCCTCGACGTGGACGGTACCCTCGTTGACCACGCCGGCATTATGGACCCGCGGGTGAAGAAGGCGCTTCACGCGGTGCGCGAAGCCGGCCACCACATCGTGATCGCGACGGGCCGCTCGCTCAACACGACCCTCCCGATCGTGCGTGTGGCGGGCGTGTCAGACGGCTGGTCGGTGAGCGCGAACGGTGCCGTGACCACGAAAATCACCGGGGCCGGCGACGACGACTACGAGATTGTCGAGACCGTTACTTTTGACCCCGAGCCCGCGCTACGCGCGATGTATCAGGCCGTCCCCACGGCGCGATTCGCGATTGAGAGGGCGAGCGGTGGCTTCATAGGGACCGAAAGCTTCGACGATCTCGACTTCGGCATCCAAGCGGAGCCGGCGAGTATCGAGGAGCTTTTCGGGGCGAAAGAGGTCGTGCGCGTCGTCGTGACAGCACCCGATATTCCCCTCGATGAGTTCGCGCGGATCGTCGAGCGCGCCGGCGTGAGCGGCTGTGAATACGCCGTGGGCTGGTCGAGCTGGCTCGACATGTCAGCGCCCGGCACGACGAAGGCCAGTGCGCTTGAAGCGTTGCGCGAGCGCCTTGGCGTGGATCCCGAGCACACCGTGACAGTTGGGGATGGCTCGAACGATGTGGAAATGCTCGACTGGGCAGCCGTCGGCGTGGCAATGGGCCAGGCGAGCGAGCGCGTGAAGTCGTACGCCGACGCCGAGACCCTCAGCATTGACGACCACGGCGCAGAACTAGTGCTGCGCCACCTTCTCTCTGCTGACCCTCGCTAGTTTTCTCCAGCCCGATAGCGCGTCGGGTAGGATGTACGGGCGCCTCGCAAACGGCGCAAGGAGAGTTGACAGAGCGGCCGAATGTGGCGGTCTTGAAAACCGCTGTGCAGCAACCCTGCACCAAGGGTTCAAATCCCTTACTCTCCGCAGCAGAGCGCATGGGCTTGCCGTGTGCCGTTCCCCGTCTTCGACGTGCTTGGCGCGCCGGAGGCGGGGTTTTGTATTCCCTGCCGCGTATATACGTACGATCGAGAGAGTCGAGCCCCACTAAGGAGACAAGCATGAACATCAAACTCGCTCCGGGCGATAAGGCCCCCGACTTCGACCTCCCGCTCGCCGGTGGTGGCCGAATCACGCTCGCTGACCTTGCCGGCGACAGTGCCCTCATCTGGTTCTACCCTGCCGCCGGAACCTCGCTGTGCACACGTCAGGCACGCGATCTTCGAGATCATGCCGAAGAACTCACTGCGAATGGTGCGCGTATTCTCGGCATTTCCCCCGACCCGATTGAGAAGGTCGAGGAATTCGTGGAAAAAGAAAATCTTCCTTTTGCGATGGCCGCAGATGAGGACCATGCCGTCATGGAGGCGTACGGCGCTTGGGGCGAGAAAAACATGTACGGGGTGAAGAAAATGGGCGTGATCCGCTCGAGCTTCGTCATCGATGCTCATGGGGTGCTCACCGCAGTGAAGTATCGCGTTGGCACCCCGAAACACGTGGAGTTTGTGCGCAATGCTCTGAACCTCGATGCGCAAATGTGACGGCTCTCCATAAAGCTGAGAATGCACGGAAATAGGGGATGCTAGGTTTGTCCGCGTTCCTTTGTGGATCTCGAGAGCGTCACGAATGTGGACCTCAAGGGCTCTGCGAGGGGCGAGACTCATGGGCCGCTGGCCCTGACCAACACGAAAGGTTGACGATGTCTACTTTCATGCGTAAGAACCGTTCGATCTCCATCATCGCCGCTGCCGGCGTGCTCGCTTTCGGCCTCGCGGGCTGTGGCGCCTCCAACGACGCGAAGAAGGATGATTCCGCTTCGAAGGAGACCACGACCGCTTCAGAGACCAAGGAAGCTCGACGTCGAGCGAGAGCTCAGCCTCGGCCTCGGATTCGGGCGAGAGCACGGATTCCGGCAGCGGCGCTGTCACGGGAGACGACGTCGCTTCGAGCGTTCACGGGACGCCCGTAGAGCTTGACGAAACCCCCTTCACGGAAGAAGACAAGAAGAAGGGCGCACAGGTCGTGGCCGACTTCTTCACCAGTTCGCTCGATAAGAAGTTCGAAGATGCGTGCGCGAACATGGTGGCGAGGAACGGGGACGCCTACGAGCGCATGGATACCCCTGAGATCCGCGAACAGTGCGCTGCTCAGAACGAGCGAGTCCTCTCCAGCCAGGGCATCACCGAGGATCAGGCTGAGCAGATTAAGCAGGTGATGAAGCCCGAAAACCTTGAGATCCAGCCGAACGAGGACGGTACTGCCAAGGTTTTGTTCCAGGGCCAGGATCTCGGCATCTCGCTCCTCAAGGTGAAGGGCGCGGGTCCGCTCGTCGACATGAGGAATCTGTCTTCCTGATTCTCTCCATGGTTCGGGTCGGTCACCCGTGCTGAGGTGAGAGAAGAGTCAAGCCTGGGTGGCTCGGTAGTGTCGTCTACCGAGCCACCTTCGCTTTTTAACGGCGACAGTTCGAAATGTGGGAGTGGTCGTTGTCTTCTCGCAAGAGGTTGCGCAGGCTGAAAATACTGTGTGTGTCTCTCGAGGAAGATGCAGAAACGGGCGTTACCTTGGTCGCATCATAGGTGTGGGAAGCGCACTCACAGACGCACCGGAAGAAAGGCGATCATGTCCGCAACACTACGCACCGCTCGTGCACTCTACGCCGCCGCAGCCGCGGGATTGCTTATTTTGGGTGCCGCCGGTTGCGGTGCCGTCAATGAAACAAAGAAAGAATCCGCGTCTGCATCGCCGTCCGCAGAAACCTCGTCGCCAGCGCCTACGACATCGGCTAGTGAATTCCCCGAGCCAACTGAAAAACCGGCGACCCAGGGTGGTACGGAAAACCCGACGACCCAGGGTGGCACGGACTCGAAACCCGCACCTCCCAGTGACGGCGGTGGAGTCGTTCCGGGCTCAGGCACCGGCGGGATTGGGAGTGGTGGCCTTGCAGGTCTAGGCGAGCCTGTCGAGATTGATCCCACGCCCCTCACCGATCAGGAAAAGGAGCAGGGGAAACAGATGATGGCCGACCTTCTCGTGGCAATCACCACGGGTGGGGATTTCAGTTCGCTCTGCGACACCACCGTATTCAAGGAGCCTGACGGATCGATGCGTCGCATGGATACTACTCCCGAGTTGCGCGAGAAGTGTGTTCAAGCCATGGACAGTTTTTCGGGTCAGAACCAAGGTGGTAGCGGCGTGACCGAGGAACAAGCCAGATCGATGTTTGATCCTGCCACTTATGAGCTAAAAGATAACGGTGATGGCACCTTTGCCCTGACAATGGCTGGCCAACCCCTCGGTTTCAACATTCTGAAGATTAAGGATGGCGGCGTTCGCCTCGCAGTTGCCCAGTAGTAGTTTTGCGCGGTGAGCTCGACGAAATAGTAGCGAAGGAGAACCAGATGAGAGTTGCGAATCGTATTTCTCGAACCATCGCAGTAGCAGTCGCGACTAGCGCACTGGCCGCAAGCGTCGCGTCGTGCGGAGCTCTGAATGAAGAGGGGAGAGAAGAAAAGGGGGCGAGCGAGCCCTCAGCCTCGTCGAGCGCCCCTGGGCATGATGAAAGTCCGTCAGCGACACCAGCCAGCCCCTCGGTGTCCAACGGGGGTGAGAATCCGGGTGCGAATGACCCCGGAGCCGCTACTCCCGATGCTCAGCAGCCGCCTGTGGCTCCGGGAGGGAACCAAACGCCGGCGGCACCCGGAGGGAACCAATCTCAACCGAGCCCCGGGGGTACCGGAGGTATCGACTCGTTCGAGGACATCCCCGAGAGTGCTAAGGCGAAATTGGATCCCACACCACTCACGCAAGAAGAGATGCAGCGTGGCCTGCAGCTTCCGCAGGAGATGATGACCAAAATGGTAGCGGGGGATGCTGCCGGAGTCTGCGACATGATGGTGCTGAGTAAGGATGGCACTCTTGTGCGATTCGATGTGCCGGAGCTCCGGGAGCAATGTGCCGCTCAGCTTCAAACCGGCATAGATTCCTCCTCTATGAAGAGCATGACGCCGGAACAGGTGAAAGAAGCTTCTGACCCGAAGCACTTCGAGCTTCACGATAATGGGGACGGCACAGCTACCTTCGCACGCGACGGCAAGCCGAGCCCAACGAAGCTTGCCCGGCTTGACGACGGCAGCCTTCGCCTTTTGGTCGATAATTTCTAGCTCGTTCCTCTCTGTTTCGGGAGCTGCTGGCTCTCGAAACAGACTCCTTTTAGAGCGGGAAATGGCAAAACCAAGCGACTTAATCCATATGAAAGGTTGACGATGTTTGCTCTTCCTTGCAAGATCCGTTCGCTGTGCACGATTGCCGCCGCTGGCGCGCTTATTCTTGGTCTTGCAGGCTGTGGCGATACCAAGGAGCCGGGAGCGAGCGATCCAACCTCGGAAGCAATAACGTCTCCGGCCGAAACCACCGCAGAGACGACGCCCACGCATAATGATGCCGCCTCCGACGGGGGTGGCGCGGGTCCCACCACACTCGAGCGGAGCGACTCAACAACCGAGCCTGACGAGGACGAGTCGCCTGGCGGCGGTGAGGTACATCCGGACGATGAACAGCCAACGGCGGATGAAGTTGGACCCCTCGAGAACCTTCCCGCGAGCGCCAAGGCCATGGTTGATCCCACGCCCCTCACCGAGGATGAGTTAAAACGCGGTCGCGACCTTCCCGCCGAGCTCGTGCGTCGTGTCCTCGACGGCAAGTATGAAGAGGCTTGCGGGTTGCTCGTTGCGGAGGAGGGAGGCAAGATGTTGCGCCTTGATGCTCCAGAACTACAGAAGGCTTGCATACTGCCTCTCAGGGAGAGCGTGGAAGGGCCTCAGGGTGACAGGGAAAGTGCAGAGGAAGCGCTTGGGGAAGCCAGCCCAGAGCGTATGACTCTCCGCGACGGGCACGACGGGACAGCCGAATTTCTTGTGGATGGAAGTCCCATAGGTATGACGCTTGTGAGGCTCGATGACGGCAGTCTGCGCTTGGTTGCCAGGGGCCTGCTGTAACTCGCGTCGACTTTGCGCAATTCACGTGACCGGCCAATTGGCGGTGATGTTGAAGATTCGAAGTCCTCAAACCCCACACCGCCACGGAGGCGCATTCATGAATCTCATCCGCACACGACGCCCCCTTGCCGTTTTTTTCGCGGCGACTCTCACGGCAGCCAGCCTCGCCGGGTGCGGGGCCCTCACTTCCTCCAAAGATGAGGGCAACCCGTCGAATTCCGCAACTGCGTCAAGCGCGCAACCGTCGGACTCCGCGAGCCCCGCACCCACAACCGCACCGTTGCCCGGTCCAACAACTTCGGCACCGGCGCCCGCGAACCCCGGCACGAGCGGTGGCCCGGCACCCCAGCCGGGGACTCCCACCACCGCTCCGCCTGCCCCGGAGCCGACCACAGCCCCTCCGAATCCGGCGCCCGCGCCCGGACCGGCGCCTGCTCCGGGGCCGCAGGATCCGGGCAGCGGTGTGGGAGCGACCCTCATGCCGAGCCGCACTCCCTTCACCGAGGAGGAAAAGCAGGAGGCGGTCAAGATCACCATCCTGTACGCGCAAGCGCGCATAGATTCGAACTGGGCCGTCGCGTGTGAACTCGCGGCTGCCGAGTCTAACGGCGGCTATTTCGTGCTCGAAAACCAGGTGGAGAAAAACGCGTGCGTGAGGGCGGCGAGCCAGCAAGTTGCGCCGATGGACCCCAATAAGGCGAACGCAATGCGCGAGGCGCTCAACGGTGCCGCCTTCACAGTCGAGGAACGTGGCGACGGTACAGCCGCCGTCAAGAGCGAAGAACTCGGTATGGGCTTCAACGTCGTCAAGCTTGAAGGCAAGGGTATTTACATCAAACCTTGAGGATGACGCCGGCGCAATGTGGGACGCGCCGCGAAAGATTTGAGCAGCACGAGGAAGTTCGGTAGGCTGACTCAGCGCCTTGCGCGCAAGGAGACGTGGCAGAGTGGCCGAATGCGCTCCCCTGCTAAGGGAGTAGGCGGTGTAGAGCCGCCTCGGAGGTTCAAATCCTCTCGTCTCCGCAGATAGGATGTTCCCCCGCCCGCTTTAACGCGGGTGGGGGAATCTCTTTTAACCTTTGCCGCGTTAATTTTCCATGTGGCGTCGCACAGGTAACGAACGCGTTGGAGTGCCTCGTACCACTCGCTGCAATGCGTGGCGGATGCGGTTCAACCCCTGGATGCAGGTGGGACGCGTGTGGGAGTAGACTGGCCCCGGCTCATTCGGCGCTGATGGGGGACCGCGAGCGCCACGCCGGTGTTTTCGGTTCGCCACGGGTGCCACCCGCTTCCAAACGAGAGGTTTCAGGTGCGCGAACAGCACGACGATAGCCTTCACAACGTGCCCACGTTGACGGCCGAATTCCCGGTGGTGGGCGATGACCCGCTTATCGACGCCCCCTTGCGCGCGACCGTGCGTCGGCTTTCCACGCTCCTCGGTGAAACGCTCGCCGACCAGCACGGGCAAGAACTGCTCGACCTGGTTGAGGAGGTGCGTCAGCTTGCGAAGCAATCGAAGCAGTCGAAATCGGCCGAGGATACGATGCGCGTGCAGCGCCGCCTCGCGGAACTGCCGATCGAGCAGGCGACAGAGCTCACGCGTGCGTTCACCCAGTACTTCCTGCTTGCGAACGCCGCTGAGCAAACGTATCGCGTGCGCGCGCTCCAGGTGCAGGACGAAAACGACTCATGGATCCCCCGCACGGTGAAGTCCATCGCGGAAGAGGCCGGGGTGGAGGAGCTTCAGCGCACGGTTGACGAACTCGATGTGCGCCTCGTGTTCACGGCCCATCCCACGGAGGCCTCGCGCCGCGCGGTTCTCACGAAGCTGCGCCGCGTCTCGACTCTCCTCGAGACGGATACCGAGGAAGGTTCGCGCGCCCGTAAGAAACAAGATCGCGACCTTGCGGAAACAATCGAAGCGCTCTGGCAGACCGACGAGCTGCGCCGCACGCAACCAACCCCGCAGGATGAAGCGCGCAACGCAATCTTCTACTTGCGCTCGCTCTACCTCCACACGCTCCCCGAGGTTCTCGACGCGTTGCGCCACGAGCTTCGCGACTACGGCGCTGATCTTCCCGTGCGGAAGGTTCCGCTTCGCTTTGGTTCGTGGATCGGCGGTGACCGCGACGGCAACCCATACGTGACGGCAGACGTGACCCGCGAGGTGCTCAAACTTCAGGCCGATGCCGCGATCGATATCGCAGAGGCGTTCCTCGACACGCTCACTCTCGAGCTGTCGATGAGCTCGACTCTGATCGGTGAGGATGGGCAGTTCAACGAGAGCCTAAAGAAGGATCAAGAAGCTCTCACGTTCGTGCCCGAAAAGCAGTTTGAGCTGTTCGCCCACGAGCCGTATCGCCTCAAACTCTTTTCCATGCGTGCAAAGCTCGCGGCGACACGCACACGCATCCACAGCGGTGAAGCGCACAAGCCCGGCGTCGACTATCTCACCGGCGCTGAACTCCAGGACGATTTCGAAGAACTGCGCGATTCGCTCCGCAAGCACCGCGGTGATCTCATGGCTGACGGTTCGGTTGCCCTCGTGCAGTCTGTTCTCGCTGGCAGCGGCCTTAACCTCGCGATTATGGACGTACGCGAGCACGCCGAGAAGCACCACGACCTGCTCGCGGAAATGTTTGACCGGGTAGGCGAGCTCGATAAGGCGTACGGAGAGCTCACGCGTGAAGAGCGCACGACGGTGCTCTCCTCCGAGCTTGCATCGAAGCGACCACTCGCGAGCGCGCAGCTACTCGGCGAGGAATCCCCCCTCGATCCCTCGGTGCAGAACACGTTTAACGTCTTCCGCGAAATCCGCACCGCGCACCGCACGTACGGGCCGGATGTCATCCAGACCTATATCGTTTCGATGACCCGCGGCGCCGACGACATCCTTGCCGTGGCACTGCTCGCGCGCGAGGCAGGCCTCGTGGACCTTGCGGGCGACGAACCCCGCGCAGACATCGGCTTTAGCCCGCTGCTCGAAACCGTCGAAGAGCTTCGCCACGCGGGCGAGATCCTCGATGAACTCCTCAGTGACCCGAGTTATCGCGAAATCGTGCGCCTTCGCGGCGATCGCCACGAGATCATGCTCGGCTACTCCGATTCGAACAAGGAATCGGGCGTCATTACGAGCCAGTGGGAGATTCACCAGGCTCAGCGACGCCTGCGCGACGTTGCCGCCAAACACAACGTGACGCTGCGTCTGTTCCACGGTCGCGGAGGTAGCGTCGGCCGTGGCGGCGGTCCCACCTACGATGCGATTCTCGCGCAGCCCTACGGCGTTCTCGAGGGCGAAATCAAGTTCACCGAACAGGGCGAGGTCATCTCCGATAAGTACATGCTGCCCGTGCTCGCACGCGAAAACCTCGATCTTTCGCTTGCAGCCGTCATGCAGGGCTCGGCCCTGCACCGAAAGCCCCGCACGAGCCCGGAAGATCTGGAGCGCTTCGGCACCGTCATGGAAAACCTTTCCGACGCCTCCTTCGCGCGCTATCGCACCCTCATTGACGATCCTGACCTGCCCGAATACTTTGTGGCGTCCACGCCCGTGGAGCAGCTCGGTGACCTGAAGATCGGCTCGCGCCCCTCGAAGCGAACGACGAGTGAGAAGGGCCTCGATGGTCTGCGTGCAATCCCGTGGGTGTTCGGTTGGACGCAGTCGCGGCAGATCGTGCCCGGCTGGTTCGGTGCGGGCTCGGGCCTCAAGGCCGCTCGTGAGGCGGGCTACGAGGACGACCTCAAGGAAATGTACGAGAACTGGCATTTCTTCCGGACCGTGATCTCGAACGTGGAGATGACGCTCGCGAAGACTGACATGGGCATCGCTTCGCACTACGTGCACTCGCTCGTGCCGACGCGACTGTGGCACCTGTTCGAGACGATCCGTGAAGAGTATGAACTGACGGTCGCCGAGATCGAACGCTTGACGGGGGTGCTCGACCTTCTCGATAACTCGCCGGTGCTCAAGAGGACTCTCGAGGTGCGCGACCGCTACCTCGATCCAATCAGCTACATGCAGGTGGCGATGCTCCAGCGCGTGCGCGACGCTCACACGCGCGGGATTGAGATCAGCGAAGCTGAAAAGCGTGCGCTGCTGACGACCATCAACGGCGTCGCCGCAGGCATGAAGAACACCGGCTGATCTCGGTTTCTCGGTAGCAAAGGCGAAGGCCCGGCTCCTCGATGTGTGAACTGCTCCCCATTAGTTGGACTGAGAAATCAGTTACCAACTAGTGGGGAGTAGTTTTCGTTGAGAGCACGAAGTTCGCTGAGTGAGCATCAGCGCGAGCAGTTGGTTGGACTGTTTGAGCAAGGCATGAGCTATCAAGCCGCTGCGAATGCTCTTGGTGTCTCCAAATACGCCGTCCGTAAGCTCTGTCGTCGGTTTAAGCTGCATGGCAGGCTATGTCTTGTGGAGAAACCAACTAACCAGCAGTATTCGTTCGAAATCAAGAAGGAAGTTGCCGAGCGCCACCGTGCTGGTGAGACAGCGATGGATCTTGCGCGCGAATTTGGCCTGTCATCAGAGCAGCTAGTCAGAGCGTGGTCGTGGAAATGGCGTCAAGGTGGCGATGAGGCACTAAAACCGAAGCCGAAGGGCAGACCCAAAGGCGCTGTCGCACCGAAGCCGCTCTCGCAGGAAGAGAAGCTGCGACGCCAGATCGCACGGTTGGAAGCGGAAAACGCCTATCTAAAAAAATTGCGGGACTTGAGGAATCAGGGACGCGCCTGAAAGTCCAGGCGATTGTCATCCTCAAGTCACAGCATCGCCTGCAAGACCTTTTGGATGCGGCAGGCATGCCGAGATCGACGTTCTTCTACCACCAAAAACGACTCAGCGAGCCGGATAAGCACGCTGCGCTCAAAGACGCGATCCGGGAAAGCTTCGAGCGTAACAAGCATCGCTACGGCTACCGACGAGTGCTACTTGACCTGCGCAACCAGGGGTGGGTGGTCAACCACAAGCTCGTCTACAAACTCATGCGCGAGATGGGGCTTCGAGCCAAAGTCCGCCAGCGCAGGCCATATGTTTCCTACAGCAGGACGATCAGCCACATTGCCGACAACACCCTTGACCGCAAGTTCACCCCAGATAAGCCAAATACCGTCTTTGCCAGCGACGTCACCGAGTTCAGGGTCCAAGGCCGCAAGGTCTACCTGTCACCGGTGATGGACCTGTTCGACCGTTCAATCGTTGCCCACACCGTGGCTACATCGCCGTCGACAACGTTTACCGCTGATTCTTTAACTCAGACGATTAAAACGTGTGCACCTGAACCTGGCTGGATGATCCACACCGATCAAGGCTTCCAGTACCAGCATTCGTCCTGGCGCAACCTCATTCATGACAACGGTGGTGTTCAGTCGATGTCCCGTAAAGGCAACTGTTACGACAACGCGGTCATGGAGAATTTCTTCGGGCACTTGAAAACCGAGATGTACCACGGAGAAATCTTCGACACCGTCGCAGCGTTCAACCAGGCGATCGACGAGTACATTCAGTGGTACAACACTGAACGCATCCAACAACGGCTCAAGGGCCTGACCCCGATGCAATATCGAGATCAGGCCCTTGAAGCCCTAACCGCCTAAAGTTAAACCAGTCCAACTTTCGGGGGCCAGTTCAGTGAGGGAACCGGGCCTTCGCCTTTAGCGTGCGAGGAACGCGCCGTTGTTACTTCGCGGCGACAGCGGCCTCGCGCTCAGCCTTGATGGCATCCTTGCGGTAGGCCACCCAGAAGTAGCAGCCGACGCACAGGGCGCCACCGATGATGTTGCCGAGGGTCACGGGGAGAAGGTTGCCGAAGATGATCTTGCCCCAGTTGATCATGTCGAAATCGGCGGCAGTCACGCCGGCGTTAGTGATGGCTTCACCGGCCCAGAAAGAATCCGCGCCGAAGGTCTTGATGAGCCAGCCCATCGGGAGCATGAACATGTTTGCGACCGAGTGCTCGAAGCCGGTGGACACGAAGATCACGAGCGGAACGACGATCGCGAGGCCCTTATCGAGGAACGAGCGACCCGCGAAGGTGAGCCACACGGCCATGCACACGAGGAAGTTACAGAGAATACCGAGCACGAAAGCATTGCCCCAGTCAAGCGAGAGCTTGCCCTTCGTAACGTTGAGGACGATGAGACCCCACGCGCTCTTGTTCGTGGCCGGGGTGTTCGCGAGGAACACGAGGATCGCAATCGTCACCGAACCGATGAAGTTCGCAACGTAGGACAGGCCCCAGTGGCGGAGCAGCTGGCCGGCGGTAATGCGCTTGGACAGGAGCGGCATGATGTTGAGGGTCGTACCAGTGAAGAGGTCCGAGCCGGAGTTGATGACCATGATGAGGCCGGTCGCGAAGAACGCGCCACCGATCATTTTCGTGATGCCGAGCGGCCACTCGCCGGGAGCACCCTGCTGAGTGGTCACGAACATGATGAAGCCGAAAGCGATGTAGGCGCCGCCGGTGAGGCCGAGCCAGAAAATCTTCCAGGCCGGCATCGTGGCCTTCGCGTACATGCCGTCTTCGACCGCCTTTGCCATGGCCGGCGCAGGCGGAATATTAATCTTGTTTGCGAGGTCGTCCACGGGACGTCTCCTTTAGGGATCAGGGGTAAAGGGACCTTTGGCGCATTAAGCGCCTTGGGTCTAGCCTACGCCTTCACCCCAGCTTTAGTGGAAATTGGCGGCTATTTCCACTCGACGATCGGCCAGCGATTCTTCTTCGCCTCGGCGTACAGGCCCAGGTCGGGCGAGATCGCCGTGGGGTTCCCGAGCACCCCGAGCCAGGCGGCGTCGGCATGCGAATCACCGTAACCGTAGGAATGAGCGAGATCGAAGTTCCCGTTTTGCGCGTACTTCTTGAGCCAATTTGCGCGGGCCTCGCCGACCACCGGGGGAGTGGCGAGGTAGCCCGTGAGGACGCCGTTTTCTTCGTGCATGTGGGTTGCCACGACCTCGTCGAAGAGATCCGCGAGGGGCTCGACCAGGATGTCGAGGGCTCCCGTGATGAGGATCGTGCGGTGCCCGGCGGCGCGGTGCTCCTTGAGGCGTTCGAGTGCCTGGGCCTTAATCTGACCGCGAACCTTCTCGCCGAGCTCACCCGCGAGAACGTCCTTGAGCTCCGCCGTGGTGAAACCGCGGTAGCGGCGCATGACGCTTCGAATGAACTCCGAGCGTGAGTGCTGCTCATTGCGCAGGTACTGGGGGAGCGCCCCCGCGAGCTTGACGATTTCCTTTGCGCCATCGGCGCTTGAACGGGTCTCCTTCACGATCGCGAGATACTGCTGCACGATGTTCTGCGCGATCACGGTGCCGTCGAGGTCAAACACGGCGAGAGTGTCGCTCGAGGCGGTCAGCTCACTCGGCTTGCGTTCGGCTCGAGCCTTGCGGGCGGCCTTTTGGCGTGAGTAGGCATTAGTAAGCTCGGTGACAGCGGGCAGGTGGTGATCGCGGAAGTAGGAGGTCCAGTCGAGATCCGTGATGTCGAAGTCGTACTTCTCGAGGAACTCCTTGGGGAGCGATGCGCGCAGCGCGCGCGTGTTCGCATCGTCAAAGACCATTTCGGTCTTCGTGTACGCCTTGTAGAGACCCATGAACTTCTTGAGGGTGTCGAGGGCGGAGGAGCTCTTGTGGAGCTTGCCAGCCCAGGCGCGGGTAGTGCGAGTGCCGGGGAGGCGTCCGACGGCAACCTCGGCCGCCTTGACTGCCGTGTTCGTTGCCCAGAACTTCGCCTCTACCAAATCGACCGACGGGAAGGTCCACATGGGAACCGCGATCGGCTCGCCCTTGTCGTCCGTCAGGGGATTTTCCACGAAGTAGTCGTGGACGATGCTCACCATCTCGTGGAGGGGGAGTGGGTTCGAGTTGCCCGAGGCGACCTGGTAGTACGCCTCATCGCCCGTGCGCTCAACGTCCTGAGTTGCCAGCGCAAGGATGACACCGACGATGTGGTCGACGGGGATGATGTCGAGGATCGAATCGGGCAGGCCCGGGAACTCCGAGAGCCGACCCTTGCCGTAGGCCATGATGAGCGGGTCGGCGACCTTGTATCCGTCGATCCAGCCGGGGAAGGGGTGAGAGACAGCGGATTCGATGATGGCGGGACGCACGAAACTCAGGCGGTGGCCTGAATCGGCCCACATCTCTTCGCCGACGCGCTCGGCCATGGCCTTCGTGAACGTGTAAATGTCGGTCCAGCCAAGCGAGTTCGCGCGCTGGAGGCCGTAATCCTGCAGGCGGGCGCGCACCCACGCGCGGCGAGCGTCCTCCGCGACCGAGGCGATTGCCTTCGGGCCCATCTTGCCGCTCTTCAACTCGGCGAGGCGCAGGTTCTTCTTGATCTGTTCGGGCGTGCGCGAGAGTGCATCGACTTCGCGTGCCGCCGCAAACGCGGCGTCGTATTCTTCGCGCCAGTTCACGTCGTGCGTGAGGCGGCCTTCACGGCACAGACCCTTGGCGAGACCGCTCACGTACGAGGTGGACACGTGAATGACGTGGGGATTCTGGCCGCCCGGCAGCGTCTTCTTCGATTCGAGGAGAGCCTCATACAGGTTCTTCGCTCCACCCACATTCGTGGCGAAGGCTTCGTTAATGGGCGGGTCGAAGCTCACCGAGCTCGCCGAGTGCACAACGACATCAAACGTCCGCTCAAGCGGGGGGAGATTCGTCAGGTCACCCTCGATGACGTCGGTGCGTTCCTCGAAGGCTTTGCGCACGGCGTCTTCGCCTACGCGATCACTCCACGAGGTGAACGATGGCTTGCGCAGCAAGGTTGCAAGCCGCTTCTTACCCGTGAGCGTCCCCTTGGGACGCACGATAGCCGTCACGCGAACCTCGGGGAAATGCTCGAGGAAAGCCTGGAGAACAGCCTGGCCCAGGAAGCCTGTCGCCCCCGTGAGAAGAACTTCGCGATACTTGGTATTTGCGCTGGTAGAGGGCACAGACATGCGGTTAAATCCTCGCGATCGAGCAATGGTGAAAGTACTGGGGCGCCCGCGTGGGCATGCGCGCCTAGTGTATCGTAGAGGCCATGCATAGGGCCCTCATCACCGGCGGCACCTCTGGTATCGGGGCCGCTTTCGCGCGCGAATTCGCCAAGCGGCGTGTCGACCTCGTGTTGGTCGCCCGCAACGCCGATCGTCTTTCGCGTTTCGCACAAGACCTCCGCAGCCGCTACGACATCGATGTTGAAGAAATGGTGTGCGATCTCGAAGTTGTCGCAGATCGCGATCGCGTCGAAGCGCGTCTGGCCCAAGAAAGCAGCGAGTACCCGGCGGTCGACATCCTCGTGAACAACGCGGGCTTCAGCGTGCGTAGTGACATCCTCGGCGAGGATCTCTCGCGTCACGACTCGGGTATCGAGGTGATGATCAGGGCCGTCCTTCACCTCTCTAACGCAGCCGGCCGCGCCATGGCTCGCCGCGGTAAAGGGTGGATCATCAACGTGAACTCCGTTTCCGGGTATCTCCCGCAAAACAACTACTCCGCGATCAAGGCGTGGGGCAATACCTACACCGAAGCGCTCGCGGTTCGTCTCGCGGGCAGCGGTGTGCAAGTGACCTCGCTCCAGCCGGGCTGGGTCCGTACCGAATTCCACCAGCGTGCGGGTATCTCCGGCTCCTCGATCCCCGATTTCCTGTGGCTCTCGCCAGAGCGTCTCGTGAGGGAGTGCCTGCAGGATGTGGCGCGCGGAAAGCTCATCTCGGTCCCCTCAAAGCGTTTTAAAGTGCTCGCTTTCCTCGCCCGGATCGCTCCCCGGAACATCATGCATTCAATCGCGGCGTGGTTCACGAAACGGCGCAACAGCGAGAAGCCGCTTTCTCAATCCGCCACGAAGGGAAGCAAGTGAGCAGGTATCACGACCCCTCCCTTTACCGCTCGACCTGGCGCGCGTATCTTCGCGCGCTGCTCGTGCGAGTCGGATTCAAGGGCGTCGTGAAGAGCGCCGTGACGCAGAAGATCGTCGTCGATCCCGCAGTGAAAAAGGTACGCGGTGCCTACCTGCTCGTCGCAAACCACTCGAGCCACCTCGATGCGCCCATGCTGGCGCAGGGCCTCCCCTTTACCCAGGGAAAATACCTCTCCACGGGCGTCGCGCGAGAGTACTTCTTTGACATTTGGTATCGCCGCATCTTCGTGCGAGCGCTCTTCAATGCCTTCCCCATCGACCGCGACGGCTCCCGCAAGCACTCGGGCATCACGCGAACACTGCTCACCGCGGGCATCCCCGTGCTTGTTTTTCCCGAGGGGACACGGTCGAAGACGGGGAAGATGGCCGAGTTCAAACCCGGCGCCGCGTCACTCGCCATCAGCGAAAACGTGCCCGTCATTCCAGCTGCACTGATCGGTGCGCATGAAGCGATGCCCAAAGGTCGCAGCTGGCCAAAGCCGGGAAGGCCCCCGGTCGGGGTCGTCTTTGGTGCGCCCCTTCGAGCTGAGGAAGGCGAGAGCGCACTCAGCTTCAACGCGAGGATTCAGGCGGCCGTCCGAACCCTAAAAACCCACAATTACGAAGCCATCATGGGAACCCAACCACCCGAGGAGCAAGCGTCATGAACAGCCCCATTTCGGCACGCGAGGTCAAACGACACAAGTGGTGGGGGTGGGGTCTTGACGACATCACCTTCCGCTGGGACAACAAGCCCGCTTTCCCCGGCTTCGCAAAGTCGAAGATCGGCATGGACCTCGAGAAGCTCACGCCGGCACCGGAGCCGCAGCTGAGCGACTACGACGTTCCCGCGAGCCGCCTTGGCGCCGAAGACCGCGCCGCTCTCGCCGGCATCGTTGGCGAAGACAACTTTCTCGATGACGACGAGTACCGCGTCGTTCACTCTTTCGGCCGCTCCGTAATCGACCTGTTCCGCGCGCGCACCGGGGACTTTGCTCGCATCGTCGACGCCGTGATCTACCCGAAGAGCGACGATGAGGTCCAGCAGATCCTCGCCTACATCGTCGACCACGCCCTCGTGGCGATCCCGTACGGCGGCGGTTCCTCGATCTCCGGATCCGTCACCCCGAACGTTGATGAAAAACGCCCCATCATCACGATCAACCTCGGCCGTATGCGCGAGGTCATTTCGATCGACGATACCTCCGGCCTCGCCCGCGTTGAGGCCGGCGTGTACGGCCCCGATCTCGAAGAGCAGCTCAACGAGCTCGGTTGGACGATGGGGCACTTCCCCGACTCGTTCACCTATTCGACGCTCGGTGGCTGGGCTGCGACTCGCTCGACCGGCATGCAGTCGGATCGCTACGGCGACATTGAGGACATCGTGCGGGGTCTTAGGGTCGTGCGCCCCGACGGCATTGTCGAGACCAAGCCGATCCCCGGACGCGACTCCGGTTCGAGCATCCACGAAATGATCCTCGGTTCCGAAGGTCGTCTCGGTATCATCACGGAATGCACCGTGCGCGTGCACCGCATGGCAGAAAACCGCGTCGTCATCGCGTACATGTTCCCCGATTGGGAATCCGGCATCCGCGGCATGCACGCCATTGCCCGTAGCGAAGTCCACCCCGTGTTCACGCGCCTGAGCGATGGCCCGGAGACCGCCTTCAGCCTGTCGATGCTCAAAGAGCCCAAGGATAAAAAGGGCGAGATCACCCGCAAGGTCCAGGACACCCTTTTCGCGTATCTGCGCAAGAAGGGCTGGGACACCGAGAACGAGATGTGCATGAGCTACGTGTGCTTCGAGGGGTCGAAATCCCAGATCAGCCGCGAGCAGGCCGCAGTGAAGAAGATCGTCAAGAAGGCCGGCGGTATCACCCTCGGTGCGGGCCCCGGGGCGATCTACGATCAGAAGAAGTTCGATACCCCCTACCTTCGCGACTTCCTTCTCGGGCTCAACGTGTTCGGCGACGTCTCCGATACGGGCACGACGTGGGCACGGATTAACGAGATGCACTCGAAGGTGTACGACGCCTTCTACGCGAAGCTCGATGAGCTAGGGATTCCCGGCTTCTTCTTCTGCCACATGAGCCACAGCTACCACCAGGGTGCATGCCTGTACTTCACCTTCGCGGTGCCGTACGAGAACAACGAGGTCATGCTTGAGCAGTACACGGCGATCAAGCACGCCGTGCAGGGTGAATTCCAGAAGCACGCTGGTACGCTCTCGCACCACCACGCCGTGGGTACCGAGCACCAGCCCTGGATCGAAGAAGAGGTCGGCCCGATCGGCGTCAAGATGATGCGTGATCTCTACGAGACTCAGGACCCGGGCAAGAACCTTAACCCCGGCAAGATCGTTTCCTGACGCTTGCCTCGCGGCCATTGAAGCTGCACGAAAACGCCGCGTCTTCGCCCATACGGGGTGGGGTGCGGCGTTTCTTTGTGGGGCGATGGGGGAGGGCAAGCGTCGGATCCCGGTCCGGCACCGCGGACCCGCCATGCACATATCGCCTTGCCCGCTGGCCACCCCTCCGGCCCGGCTCACCTCTTCCGCCCGGGCTTCTCGGCCCTTTTCCTGGTCTAGGAAACTAAACCCAACGTTTGTGGCGGTATCCGGTCGCATTCCGCCACAAACGTTGGGCACAGATTCACGTATCGACGATGGAGAGCGCAAAAAGGCCCTCCACCGAAATGGAGGGCCTTTCTGCTGGCGCGCCCGGAGGGATTCGAACCCCCAACCTTCTGATCCGTAGTCAGATGCTCTATCCGTTAAGCTACGGGCGCTTTTTGTCTGTTCTCTCGAACTGACTTGTATTACTTTACTCCGGTACCGCCCGAAGTGCGAGCCGAGGGCCCGTGAGTCTAGTCACGAGCCCTCGGCTGCGATGCGCTCAGGGCGCGGAGGGGTTACTGCTTACCGAAGGTCTGGCCGGGATTGTCCTGGGGGCCCTGATTGCCAGGGTCGCCGAACGGGTTCTCCTGGAATCCCTGGTGAGGAGGCTGCTGTCCCTGCTGCGGTGCTTCGTAGCTGCCCTGCTGGGGAGCCTGGTAGCTCGGCGGCTGGGGCGCGTTCGAGGAGCCCTGCGAGGGCTGCTGGTCGAAGCTCGGCTGCTGGAAGTCGTTCGCGGAACCCTGCGAGGGCTGCTGGCCGAAGCTCTGCTGGCCCTGCGCGTAGCCCTGCTGACCCTGCTGCTGGAAGGAACCTTGCGCCGGGCTCTGGTTGAAGCCCTGCTGCGAGAAGTCTGCCTGTCCGGCACCGGACTTCTTCTTGCGCTTCATGAACACGAGGGCGCCGATGACGACCGCCGCAAGGACAAGGAGAAGAACAACAACGACCACGATGATGACGATGAGCCAGGGGAAGCTGCTGCCCTCGGCCTTGATATTGATCTCTGAGAAGTATTCTTTCGTGTCGGTGATGTGGACCTTGTTGCCGTCGATCTTGCCGACGCTAGAGTCGGTGACCTTGCCGGGGAAAACGAAGGTGAAATCGACCTTGAAGCCAGCGGCAGCTGCCTGGTCGCCAAACGAACCCTTTGAGTCTTCGTGGTAGGTGTAGGTGTCCGATTCCTCGTCGTACTTCAAGGCATCGCCCATTGGGTTCTTTTCGTCCTTCTGGCCAGAGAAGGTGCACACGACCTCGTCGTCTTTCTCCTCTAGCTTGAGATCCGGCTTGGTCTCACCAGTAAATTCCTCAAGAGCTTCATCGCCGCAGAACTGCGAGGGGGTCATGCCCACTTCCTCGAGTGAGGACTTCTTTATTGAGACGACACCCTCGAGGGTGATCTTTTCGGGGCTCTCGACGGTGACCGTCGCGTCGAGTTTGCCGCAGCCCGCAACGACGAGCATGAACGGGATGAGCATCAACGCTGCGATCTTCTTCAAAGGGTTGGCCTTTGGTGCTGTCACAGGGAACCTCTACTTTCGTGGAATCCGGAATGTGGTGGACAAATCTGTGGGTACTTCAGCGGCCTGCGGAACCGGGGCTTTGGGGGTCGCTATCGATACTGGCCTGGCCTTTGTAATGTCGAGAATCGGCGCCTTCGGGACTTCGGGAGTTTGGCTCGCGTATCTCGGGCTGCTGGCCTGGCCTACTTTGTTGCGTAGATGAGCCGTTTTGAAACGTTTGGGCGTTTGCGGCAGGGCTCTTTTTCCTTTTGCGAGCGATGACAATGAGAGCCGTGATGGCGAGAGCCGCAAAGAAGAGGAGCGCAAGTGCCACCGCGATAGTGATGACGACAATGAGCCACGGGAACCCGGGGCCCTCGGACTTGATCTCGTAGTCCGAGAGAAAACTCTCGATACTGCTGATTTGAACCTTGTTGCCGCTGATCCTGCCGACGTTCGATTCAGTAACCTTGCCTGGCATGACGATGGTGACGCTAGTCATGAAGGCGCCGAGAGAGAGCCGCTCGGCGATTTCAGGGGCAGGCATGATCCCCTTCAGTGTGTAGGTGTTCGAGTCCTTGTCGTAAGTGAGGATCTGCTTGAGCTGTTCGGGATCCTCTATCGTAGTGGTGAATTCGCACTCGAAGATGTCGCCTGTTTCGGTCAGCTTGGTCTTGAGTGTGCCTTCGAAGGCTGGTCCACCAGCACCCGTCGTATCTTTCGAGGTACAAACATCCGCGGGTTTCATGCCGTATTTTTCAAGCATCGAACTGTACCCCCGAGCAACGCCTTCGAGGACAACTTTGTCGGCGCTTTCCACTGTCATGGTTGCTTTGAGGTCCCCGCAGCCGGCGATGAGGAGGAGAAAAGGAATCACTAAGAGCGCAGCGAACTTTCTCAGGGGGTTCGACTGAGTCGTCGTCATGGGGAGACCTTGCGTGTAAAGGGACGGGCGCGGCTGTACCCTATCGCACAACCATGGTCTTATTCTTCGCCTTCCCGTGAAGCTGAGCCAGGCGGCATGCCCTCGCCGAAGACGGGGGAGGCTTCGGGGCGTTTGGGATGCACGGCATCTCCCGAGCTTTCGCCGCGGATGCGCCGCATTACCCAGGGGCCGAGGTGATCGCGCGCCCACACGAGGTCCTTTTCTGCTGCCTGGCGCCACGTGCGCTGCGGCGGGTCGTGGGGCGTAAATTCGCGGAGGTTATTCGGGACGTCGAGAACGGCGAGGACTTCGCGCGCAATCGTGTGGTGCCCAAGAGGTGAAAAATGCAGGCGGTCCTCGGCCCACATGCTTTCGTGAACGAGCTGGCGCGCAGCCCACATATCTACGACGAACGCGTTGTATCGTTTGGCGATCGTGCGCATGTTTTCGTTGTAGATCGCGGAGCGCCCACGGATGAGGTTGAGAACGGGGGTGTTGCCGACGTCGGGCCCGGTCCACAGGATGATGTCGGTGCCTGTCTCAGCGAGGCGCGCGACGGCGACGTCGATTTCGGAAGCGATCTCGTCGGGATCGCCGCGCCGGATCACGTCGTTGCCTCCCGCAAAGAAGCTCACGAGATCCGGCTTGAGATCAATCGCGGGCTCGAGCTGCTCGTCAATGATTTGTTTGTAGAGCCGGCCGCGGATCGCGAGGTTTGCGTAGGCGAAATCGGGGCATGTGCGCCCGAGCTCTTCGGCGACGCGATCTGCCCAACCGCGAACCCCTCCGGGCACGTTCGGATCGGGATCGCCGATGCCTTCCGTGAATGAGTCACCGATGGCGACGAATCGCCGCCACGGATGGAGGGGGGTGGTTGGGATGCTGCTCATGCTACCTCCAGAAGGTCAGGAGCCCGCCGCCCGCGAGAAGGATGCCGATGCCAACGGCGAGGTTCCAGTCGCCAATGGGGAGCGGGTACTGCGCGCTCGAAATGTAGTACACGACCATGTACAGGATTCCGAGGATGAGGAGAGTGACGGCGGTGGGCACGAGCCAGGCGGGGCTTGGCTTGTAGGCTTCCGCGGCGCTTTCTTGAGCGCGGCGTGAGCGGCGGGTTTCGGCCTCGGCGCGAGTCACTCGATCCCGTGCAGGCTGGTTCTGCTGGGTGGGGATAGTCGAGGAACGCCGAACTTTCTTGGCCATGGGGCACCTTTCACAACAGTCACGGATGCGCCGGGCCGCCCCGAGGGGTGGGTGCGGTGCCGGCAACGGCATATATTAGGGTACAGTGCGCGGAGGAATAGGTTGGTGTTATTCCGACGCCTGCCGATTAACCCCCTGCCGAATCGGAGACATTGTGCCTTCTTCCCGCCATAGGCGAGCGCCCGAGCGTAAACGGAGCGTGGCCTCGAGCATCATCGGTGTGCTCGGTGAACTGTTGATTACCGTCGGAGCTTTCCTCCTTCTTTTTGTTGTGTGGCAGCTGTGGTGGACGGATGTCATCGCTGACCGCGAGCATGCCGTGATCATCCAGGAGCTCCAGTCGAAGTGGGGCGGGCCTGCGCCGAAGACGGTCGCGCCACCTGAAAAGGGCGAACCGCCGAAGATCGAGAATGTCAAAGAAAACGAGGTGTGGGGGGAACTCCACGTGCCGAAGTTCGATAAGGTCACGTCTCCCATGGCCGAGGGCGTGAGCATGGAGAAGGTCCTTAATGTGATCGGCAACGGGCACTACCCCGGCACGGCCCTCCCGGGTGAAGTGGGGAACTTCGCTTTTGCGGGCCACCGTTCTACATATGGGCGTCCACTTCACGACATCGCGCGCCTTCAGCCCGGTGACCCGGTCATCGTTGAGGGGCCGAAGGCCTATTACGTGTACTACGTAACGGGATCGGAAATTGTGAAGCCGAACGATGTGCAGGTGATCGCCCCGGTTCCGAATAAGCCGGGGGAGGAGCCAACGGAACGGATGCTCACCATGACGGCGTGCCACCCCATGTATTCGGTTGCGGAGCGGTACATCACGTACGCGAAGTATGACCACTGGGTTGATCGCAGCAAGGGAATCCCGAAAGAGCTCGCGGAGGTTAAGAAGTAATGTACGGCTGGCTCTACCGGATTATTCCTGGCCCGTGGTGGGTCAAGGTCTTGGTGCTTCTGATCGTGTTCGCGGCGATTGTCGTGCTGCTCTTCGGGTGGGTGTTCCCCGTGATCGCACCGTACATGCCGTTTAACCAGGTCAACCAGGGTACGATTTCAGCGCTCGGCGCTCTATAGCCACGGTGTGGAAGACGGCATAGGCAGCGCCTGATTACGTGACCTACCGCGTTTTCTACACCCTCAGCGAGAGACCCCGGAGGTAAGCAGTGGCGCGAGCCCGCGGGCGCGCTCTTTAGCCCCCGTTCCGTCGCGGCCCTCTGCGAGCTCGAGGAAGTGCGCGAGCATCGCGTGCCCGCCTGCAGTGAGCACGCCTTCCGGATGGAACTGGACGCTGTGGAGCGGGAGACTCTTGTGTGAAAGCCCCTGGATGCTGCCGTCGTCGGCGCGAGCCGTGACCTCGAGAACTGCCTCGTCGACCGTGTCGGGCACGACAGCGAGCGAGTGGTAGCGGGTCGCCTCGAACGGTGAGGGCAGCGACACAAACGGCCCTTGGCCTTCGTGGTGGATGAGGCTTGTCTTGCCGTGCATGAGCTGCGGGGCATGCGTCACGGTCGCCCCGAAGTAATGGCCGAGACACTGAAGCCCGAGGCATACCCCAAACATCGGAGTCGACGTGCGGGCGCATTCACCGATCACGTCGAGGCTTCGCCCCGCGGTGAGGGGGTTGCCCGGACCTGGGGAGATGAGAACGCCGTCAAATCCCGAAAGATCAGGGGCGCCGGACGAGGTTTCAGGTACTGCGTCGTTGCGGACAACTACGCACTCGGCACCCATCTGCTCGAGATACCCGATGATCGTGTACACGAACGAATCGTAGTTATCGACCACGAGGATGCGGCACGAGGAGCCGGTGGGGTCAGTTGCCGCCATTGCCGCGGCCTCGCCCGTTGCCGGCTCCATTTCCGTTGCCATTGCCGCTTCCGTTGCCGTTTCCTTCACCGTCGACCGGAGTGACCGAAGGCGCGGCGGGGGTTGTCGTCGCGGTCGGCGTGGGGGTAGGCGTGGGCTCAGGGCCCTTCGACACGATGATCGTGACGCTCGACCCGGACTTCACCTCGGAGTTGACCTCCGGATTCGTGCGGATCACCCGGCCCTTTTCAACAGTCGGGGAGAACTCCTCCTGCACCTGCGTGCCGAGATTAAGCTCAGGGACGCTCAAGCGTGTGCGCGCTTCCTCGAGAGTTTGACCCACGACATTCGGAATGGTCACGGGGCCGGCTTCAGCCGCGACGACGAGGCGCACGGTCGAGCCCTTCATTGCGGTGCCGTCGGCGGGCGTCTGTTCGAGAACGGTGCCGACGGTTTCCCCATCCTTTGCCTCGCGGCTCGCCACGGTGACCTCGAATCCGGCATCCTTGAGAGCCTGTTCGGCGTCGGCCTGAGTGAACCCAACTACGCTCGGGACGGTGAGCTGACCGCTCGAAATCCAGACCTTGACGGCGCTGCCTTGCGGGGCGCTCGCGCCGTCGCCCGGCTCGGAACGGATCACAACATCCTTATCGAACTCGGTTGAATCTTCGGTGCCGGCAACGGTCATCGTGAAGCCGGCGTCCTCGAGAGCCTTCTGCGCCTCATCCTTCGTGAGCCCTTCGAGCTTAGGCACGCTGGCGGAGTCCGGGCCGCTCGAGACCACGACGTTGACGGTAGAGCCTTTGACGACCTGGGCCTTTGCTTCAGGATCGGTTGAGATGACGAGCCCTTCGTCAACCTCTGTGCTCGCCTCTTGCGTGAACTTCGGGGTGAGCCCTGCTTCGGTAAGGGTGCGCTTCGCATCGTCTTCCGCCATGCCCACGACCGACGGTACGCCCACCTGTTCGGGCTCGCGATTCTGCTGCGCGATGAACCACCACGCGGCGCCCGCCACAATAAGCAGCAGGAGGATCAATCCGGCGACCCACGCGCCCACGTGGCGTTTCTTTTCCTCTTCCGGCGCAATCTCATCGAGCGCGCTTCTCGGCCCCTGCGGCGTGGGCGACGCTTCCGCCGCGGCTGCAGGAGCGGACGGGGCCATCGGAGCCGTATGCGTGGGAATGACCTGGGTTTCCTGATCCTGGAACGCCGTCGTGTTCTCAAACTCCGTGGGGCTCAGCACCTGGGTTGCCGCTTCGGCACTAGCGGGGCCCGCAGCGCCTGCGGCAAGGGTGCCAAGAATCCGCGGCTCGCGGCCCGCCGCAGCGTCGCTAATATCCTTCGCGAAATCAGAGGCGCTTTGATACCGCACCTCGCGGTCCTTCGCGAGGCCGTGGAGCACGACGGCATCCATGAATTTGCTGATGTTCGGGTTGTAGGTCGAGGGGACCACCGGAGTTTCGCGCACATGCTGGTACGCGATCGACACCGGCGAGTCGCCCGTGAAGGGCGGGCGCCCCGTGAGGAGCTCGTAGAGAACAACCGCCGCAGAGTACACATCGCTGCGCGCATCCACCTGCTGGCCACGCGCCTGCTCCGGCGAGAGGTACTGTGCGGTGCCCATGACGGCTTGCGTCTGGGTCATGGCCGCGGTCGCTTCGGATACCGCGCGTGCGATACCGAAGTCCATGACCTTGACCTCGTTGTTCTTCGTGATCATGATGTTGCCGGGCTTGATGTCCCGGTGAACGATTCCCGCGTTATGTGAGTACTGGAGGGCGCCCAGCACACCCCCCATAATCGCGCACGCGCGCTGCTCGCTCATGGGGTTTTCCGCCGAGATGAACGATCGAAGCGTGTCGCCCTCGACGTACTCCATGACGATGTAGGGGATCGTCACCTCTTCGCCCGTGGGCTCAGTGCGGTGGTCTTCGCCAGTGTCGTAGACGCCCACGATCGTGGGGTGGTTGAGACCCGCGGCCGACTGTGCCTCACGGCGGAAGCGTTCCTGGAAGTGGGGATCGCGCGCGAGGTCCGAGCGCAACACTTTGAGGGCGACCGTGCGATGCAAGCGCGTGTCGCGCGCAAGATACACCTCAGCCATGCCGCCACGCCCAAGGAGACGCCCAATCTCGTAGCGGTTACTGAGTAACATGCGGTCTTCGCTCACGATGCCACCGTAGCCTTCCTCAAGAGTGCGCTCACATCAGCGCCCGTCCATTCTAATGAGTGTGTGCTCGCACCAAGGGATACCGTTCCGGTTGCCACGAGAATCGCCACAATAATGGCGATCGCAACGACGGCGATCACGATCAGAAGTGGCAAGCTGACCCTACCGACACTCTGTCCCGTGGATGTTCCGCGCCGCGCTGCTGCCCTGTGATCACGACTTGCGCTACTCGCAGAGTTAGCGCTCGCCGCCGAACGCGCGCTCGGTGCCGACGCTGCCGTTGACGAGGACCTGATGGTGACCGGCTTTGAGCCGACGCCCGCGAGCGGCATCGCCGCCGTTCGGGTTCCAGTGGGCGAAATCGGGTTCGCCGTACGCGAGTTGGCTTTCGAGGTGATTTTGCGGCTCGAATAGCCGCCGTCGCGCTTGGAGGCGGAGGCGGAGGCATCGGAACGCCCGCCAGAGGCGCGCACGCTGCTCGTCCCGAACCGGGGCTCCTCGCCTCGTTCGATCGAATCGAGAATGCGGGCGACAACCGCTGCCGACCTAGGGCGATTGGCGGGCGCTTTCGCGAGCATCATCATGACGAGACGGCGCAGGTCCGGGTTGATGCGCTCGGGAAGCTCCGGTGGCGCCTCCTTAACCTGGGCCATCGCAATCTCGACTTGGCTCGTGCCCGTGAATGGGCGTGAACCGGTCAGCATTTCGTAGGCGACGATGCCGAGCGCGTAAATGTCGGAAAGACTCGTAGCTTGCTTGCCCATGGCCTGCTCGGGAGACAGGTATTGGGCGGTGCCCATGACCAGACCGGTCTTCGTGAGCTTCGCCTGGTCGTTGGAGCGGGCAATCCCGAAGTCGGTGATCTTGAGCGCCCAGTCGTTCGTGTCGTCCACGAGAACGTTCTCCGGCTTGACGTCGCGGTGGACGACGCCTTTGACGTGCGCGGCATCCAGCGCTTTCGCGAGTTCCTTGAGCACGGCGATCACGCGATCTTCGTCGAGGCCGTCTGGGTTTTCTTCGATGATGTCGGAGAGAGGGCGGCCCTTCACGAGCTCCATGACGATATAGGCGCGCCCGTCAAGCTCTCCGTAGTCATAGAGGCCGGCGATCGCGTCGTGCGCGAGCGCGGCGGTATGGCGCGCCTCGGCGCGGAAACGCTTGAGGTAGCCCTCTTCGCCCGCGAACTCTTCGCGCAGAACCTTGACGGCAACGGGGCGGTCGAGCTCCTGGTCCTTGCCTTCCCAGACCTGGCCCATGCCACCCGTGGCAATGAGGCGAGTGAGTTCGTAGCGTCCTTCGAGAACGAGTCCTTTACGTGTTTTCATGCTATTCCTCGATCACTGCCTTCATGAGGTCTCGCGCGATGGGGGTGGCAACGGCGCTTCCGTAGCCACCCTCCTCGACGACAACGGCCACCGCCACCTTCTTATCGCCCTTCATGGCATAGCCAACGAACCACGAGTGCGGCTTTTTCCCTTTCGCCCACTGCGCCGTTCCGGTTTTCCCGCCGACCTCGGCGCCGTCGATCTGAGCGCGCTTTGCCGTTCCATCCGTCACCGTTGCTTCCATCATTTGCCGCATCTGCGCGGCGTGAGCGGCGGACAGCGGCTGGCTCTTCTCGCGCGGAGCGAGTGCCTTGACCTCTTTGAGGTCGCCCGTGCGAACAGACTTGACGAGCTGGGGTTCCATGACGATGCCGTCGTTGGCGAACGAGCCCGCCATCATTGCCATCTGCAGGGGGGTCACCTTGTCCTCGTATTGCCCGATCGAGCTCAGGGCGAGTTGTGCATCGTCCATATCGGAGGCCATCGACGATGGTGTCACCGAAAGCGGGATCTGCATTTTCGTGCCGAATCCGTATTCCGCGGCCTTGTTCTTCAGAGCGTCTTCGCCGAGCTGGACGCCGAGCATCGCGAACGAGGTATTGCAGCTTTGCTGGAGCGCCGACTGCAAGCTCGACACGTCGTTCGGGCCGCACGGGGAAGTATCGCCGTTCGGGTGGTTCGACATCGACGTGGACGAGTTCGGGAGCTGATAGCTTCCGGGCCCGGGAATTTCCGATTCGGGAGTGTAGCTGCCGGATTCGAGCGCTGCCGCGGCGACGAAGAGCTTAAACGTCGAGCCCGGCGGGTAGAGGTTACCCGCAATCGCCCTGTTATTCAGAGGCTTATTTGGGTCGTCATTGAGTTTGGACCACGCCTTGCGGACAGACTTCGAATCGTGTGAAGCCAGGGCGTTCGGATCGTAGCTCGGGGTCGAGACCATCGCGAGAATCGCGCCTGTATCGGGGTCGATTGCAACGGCCGCGCCGCGATGGTCGCCGAGAGCCTCGTAGGCGGCCTTTTGCGCCTTCGCATTGATCGTGAGTTCGACTTGCGCGCCCTGGGGGTCGTGGCCCGAAAGCACGGTCATGAGACGGTCGTAGAAGAGAGAATCGGCCTTGCCCGAAAGCTCTTCGTTCATGGCTTTTTCCATGCCGCCGAAGCCGTACACGACGCTGTAGTAGCCCGTGACGGGTGCGTACAGGCCCGGCTCAGCGTATTCACGCTTGAGCCCGTAGCGGTTGTTGACTTTCGTGCTGGAGGCAACGGCAACACCGTCGACGACGATCGGCCCGCGCGGCCGCCCAAACTCGTTGTAGATCGTGCGCGCGTTGCGGCCGTTCGCGTTGAGTTCCTCCGCTTTGATGACCTGGAAATAGGTGGTGGAGCCGAAGAGGAAGAGGAGCAATACGGTGAGCACGAGCGAGACGTGGCGAAGCGGTTTGTTCATGCTGTGACCTCCGCACTCATCGCGTGCGGCGCGCGTTGATCGGCCGCGACGTGCTTTTCGGTTTCGCCAAGGCTGCGTGCCGCGGGCCTTCGTGCGGCGTCGCTCAGTTTCATGAGGAGCCCCACGATGATCCAGTTGGCCACGAGGCTTGAGCCGCCCGCGGCCATGAAGGGAAGCGTGAGGCCGGTCAGGGGAATCACGCGCGTCACGCCACCCACGACGATGAACGTTTGAAGGCCCAGAGTGAACGAGAGCCCGGCCGCGATGAGTTTCCCGTAACCGTCGGAAATGCCGACCGCTGCGCGCAGCCCGCGCTGCACGATAATCGCGTAGAGCGTGAGAAGCGCGAACACGCCCACGAGCCCCACCTCTTCGGCGACCGACGCGAAAATGAAGTCAGACTGCGCGAACGGAACGGTGTCCTGGCGGCCTTCGCCGAGGCCGACGCCGAACAGGCCGCCATTCGCGATGCCGAAGATGCCGTTGTTAATCTGCCCGCAGTTGCTGAAGTTTCCGCTGCCCATGGGGTCGAGCCAGCACTCGAAGCGGCGCTGCACGTGACCGAGCTTGAGCACGTAGTAGATTCCCGGGGGTGCGAACATGAGGGCGCCGATGATGAACCAGCTCAGGCGGTCCGTTGCGGTGTACAGCATCACGACGAAGAGCCCGAAGAACAACAGGGACGTGCCAAGGTCATTTTGGAAGACGAGAACGGCGGTCGCGCCGGCCCACGCGAACAGGAGCGGGCCGAGATCCGACCAGCGGGGCAGGGTAATGCCAAGGACGCGCGGTCCCGCTAGGGCCAGTGTGTCGCGCCTCGAGACGAGGAAGCCGGCGAAGAACATCGCGAAGAGGATCTTCGCGACTTCGGCGGGCTGGAATGAATAGCCCGCGATCCGGATCCAAATCCGTGCGCCATAGTTGGCGGCGCCAATGCCGGGGGCAAGCGGCAGGAGTAGGAACAGGAGTCCGACGGCACCTGTGATCCAGGTGTAGCGACGGAGCTGGCGGTGATCCCTCATGAGCATGAGCACGGCGGCGACGCACGCGAGGCCGAGCGCCGTCCACATGACCTGGCGCGAGGCGAAGCCATGCCCCCAGGACGTGTATTTCTCGTAGACGAGGTCCACGCTCTTGATCGTGGCGAGGCCGATGAGGTTGATCAGGAGAGCGGTGGGCAGGAGCAGCGGGTCGGCATACGAGATGCGCACTGCCGCAACGATGTACACGATCAGCGCCCCGACACCGAGCCCGCCAATCTGCCACCAGGTTGATGTGGCGATCTGTTCATTGCGCCCGAGGTCGACGAGGACGTTCGCGCCGAGACCGATCGCGAAGGCAGCCAGAAGCAGAACAAGGTGCAAGATGCGCCGTGTTCGTGCCTGGTAGCTGATGACCGTCGCCATTAGCGCCCGCCGTCCGAGGGAGCCTGGCCGGTTTCGGCCCCGCCGCCGCTATCGCTTGCGCCGGCCTGCGGGTCTTTCGAGAGGCGCCCCTCCGCCGCGAGCTGCGCGACGATGCGGTCGGCGTCGTCTCTGTTCTTTGCGCTGATGGTGTTTGTGACCTGGGTTTGAGTCACGGGCTGAAGGTCGCTGAGGACCACATCGGTGACGGCCTCTTCGTGGGAGAGCGAGAGGGGGCCGAGGTCCTGCGCGATGCCCTTGTAGATGACGACCTGTGAGCCGTTGGTGCCGACGTAGTACTGATCTTGCGTCCAGTTGTAGGCGAACCAGGCACCACCGACGAGAAATGCGGCGATGAGGGTGAAGAGTGCCGCCACCGGCCAGTTCGAGCGCCTCGGGGGCTCCTCTTCGTAGTCTTCGTCTTCGTACGGCGCCTCTTCGCGCGTGAGCGCGGCGGCGCGTGCGGCGGGTCCCGTCGCGGCGGTGGGGCGATGGCGGTCGCGCGCGGCGGCACCAACGACGATGTTCCCACTCGAGGGGCCGGGATCGCCCTTATGAAGGTCGTCGATGTCAATGACGTCGGCGATGACGCACGTGATGTTGTCGGGGCCACCTGCTTTGAGGGCGAGTTCGACGAGGTGTTCGGCGCATTCATCGGGGTCGTCGATGCTTGAGAGGACGTCGCTGATGGTTTCGAACGAGACGAGTCCCGAGAGGCCATCGGAGCACAGCATCCAGCGGTCGCCTGGGACGGCTGGTTTGAGGCTCAGGTCGAGTTCGGGATCGGCGTCGACATCACCGAGGACGCGCATGATCATAGAGCGCTGCGGGTGGCGTTCAGCTTCTTCCGGGGTGAGGCGCCCTTCGTCGATAAGGCGCTGCACGAACGTGTGGTCTTTTGTGACCTGGGTGCACGTGCCTTCGCGTACAAGGTAGGCGCGGGAGTCACCGATGTGGACGAGCGCGAACTTGTTGCCCGCGCGCAAGAGCGCGGTGACGGTCGTGCCGAGGCCCGCGAGGAGGGGTTCTTCGCGAGCGCGCCGCAGGATGGCATCGTTTGCGTCAAGGACGGCGCCCTCGAGTGCGGCGACGATGTCGGTTCCAGGTGCGTCGGTTTCGAGTTCCGCAAGCGTGCCCACGGCGACTGAGCTGGCGACGTCGCCACCGGCGTGGCCCCCCATCCCGTCGGCGACGACGAGGAGGTGGGAGCCGGCATAGCCGGAGTCCTGGTTGTTCGAGCGTACGAGCCCGACGTCTGTTTTCGCTGCGTAGCGCAACGCGATGGTCATCGGGGGCCTCGCCTCAATTCAATCTGAGTGTTGCCGATCGTGATGGCGGCGCCGGGCTTGAAGGGAGCGGAAGCTCCTTCGAGGGGCTTGCCAGCGAGGGTCGTGCCGTTAGTTGAGCCCAGGTCCTCGACGTACCACTCGCCATCGTGAGGGAATACGCGCGCGTGGCGGTTGGACGCGTATTCGTCGGAAAGCACGAGGGTGCATTCCGGGGCGCGGCCGATGAGGATCGGCGAGGCCGCGAGGCGGATCGTGGTGCCGCGAAGGGGGCCTGCGGTGACGACCAGCTGGGTTTGAACCGCGTTCGGATCGGTGGTTTTTTGACCTTGTTGGAGAGCGGAAGGGTCGCTCACCGTGCGTCTCTCGGCGCCTGCTTTTCGGCCGCTTCCGCCGCGCGTGATGACCGTGGTTCCGAAGAGGTCGTTGCGCAGGACGAGGAGCGCAACGATCACGAAGAGCCACAGCGCAACGACGAAACCGAAGCGCAGGACGATGAGGGTTAGCTCGCTCACGCGGACCTCACCACTCGGAGGGCGCGCCCGTAGGCAAAATGACGGTGAGACGCGTGCGCCCGATGCGGATCGTCGCGCCGTCGGGGAGCCCGGTGGGGGTCGTAATGCGCTCGCCGTTCACGAAGGTGCCGTTCGTGGAGCCAAGGTCCGTTGCGGTCATCGATGTGCCGTCAACGCGAAGTTCAAGGTGGTGGCGGCTCACGCCCGTGTCGTCGAGGATGATGTCGCTATCGCCCCCGCGGCCGATCACGGTGACGCGGCCCGTGAGGAGGTACTGCTGGCCGTCGATTTCGAGGATCGGCTGGAAGTTTTCGCCGCCCGTCGTCGCCGGTGCGAGTGAGGAGCGCTCGGTGCTCGATTCGGTTTCGAAGCGCCCGGCCTTGACGTCATCGTCGCGCTTGAGCGCGACGGTTACGTTCCCCACAAACAGGTATTTCTGCTGATCGGCGTGATCCACGAGGATCCGCTGGAGTTCATCAACGAGGGTGTCCTCCCACGAGGCGAACCGTTCGTAATCCACCGAGTTGAGGTACACGGAGTACGTGTTGGGTGCGAGCGTGCGGGCGCGGTCGAGGACCTGAATCTGATCGTCGCATTCGCGCTTGAGCCCTTGGGCGAGGTCGAGTGGCTTGATGCTGCCGCCGCGCGAGAACACGTTCGACACTCCGCGGTCGAGGCTGCGCTCGATTCGGTCGAGAAAACTCAACGTGGGTCTCCTTGGGTAAACGTCGTACGCCGCGAGTCTATCGCGTGTCATGCACGCACGATTCGTTCAGATGTAATGATGTGGTGGAGGATTGGTGCATGAATGATGTGCACGCGAATCCCGCCCACGTTGATCCGGAGTCTCTTGAGCCGCTTCTTTCGTCCTTGAGTTTTGATTCGGCCGTTGGCCTCATCAGTTCCGACGGTCGCTTAATCACCGCGTACGGGGATCTTGACCGAGTGTTCCCGCTCGCGAGTGTCTCGAAGCTGATCGCGACGTACGCCGCGCTCGTCGCAATCGATCGCGGAGCCCTTGCCCTTGATGACGCTGCAGGTGAAGGGACTCCGCAGGGCTGCACTGTCGAACACCTGCTCGCCCACGCCGCCGGTTACGCGTTCGAGGGCGGGGAGTTCCTTGCCGCGCCGGGAAGGCGCCGCATGTACACGAATGCGGGCATCGAGCAGCTCGGGCGCGTCGTCGCGCGCGCCGTCGAAACGGACTTTGACCGGTGGGTGCGCGAGAGCGTGACGGAGCCGCTCGGGATGGAGACCGTCGAGGTAGCCGGCTCGCCCGCCAAAGATTACCGCGCAAGCATCGAGGATCTTCTTGTACTTGGCCGGGAGTTCTTGACTCCCACGCTCATTTCTTCCGAGCTCGCTGAATCAGCGCATCGCCCCCATTTTCCGGGCCTTTCCGGTGTGCTTCCCGGTTACGGCCGCCAAAGCCCGAATGACTGGGGTCTCGGTGTGGAGATCAAGGGGAAGAAGGACCCGCACTGGACGGGCGCGCTCAACTCGGCCCGCACGTTTGGGCACTTCGGGCAATCGGGGTCGTTCCTCTGGGTTGACCCGGAAGCGATCCCGGGTGGGCTCAGTGCCGCATTTTTGTCGTCGAAACCGTTTGGCGAGGAGCACGCCGGCGTGTGGCCCGCTCTCAACGACACCCTCGTTCGCGCGGCGCGAGCTCGTTCCTGAACAGCGATAGTGTTCACTCAGTCACTATTGTGGACTGACGGCACGAGGCGAGAGGACGAGCAATGCAGCAGGCCATCAACGAGGCTAGGGAACGAAAACTCCGCATTATTGTCGCAGGCGGTGACGGTTTTTGCGGCTGGCCCACGGCGCTGTACCTCTCGAAGCAGGGGCACGAGGTCACGATTATTGACTCCCTCGTGCGTCACGACATCGACGACGAACTCGGTTCAAATTCGGTGACCCCAATTCTCCCTCTCGAGCAGCGCGTTAACGCATGGGAGGAAATCTCGGGCGCGCGTATCGACGTTCGGATCGGCGATCTTAGCGACTACGAGTTTCTGAGCGCAGTCGTGACCGACGTGCAACCCGAGGCCTTTGTGCACTTCGCCGAACAACGAAGCGCCCCGTACTCGATGATCGACCGCGAGCACGCCATTTACACGCAGCGCACGAACGTCGAGGGGACGCTCAACGTGCTCTGGGCGATCCGCGACTACGCCCCCGAATGTCACCTCGTGAAGCTCGGGACGATGGGTGAATACGGCCAGCCCAATATCGACATCGAGGAAGGCTTCATCGAGATCGAGCATCGCGGCCGCACCGACCGGCTGCCGTTCCCGAAGCAGCCTGGCAGCTTCTACCACCTCTCCAAGGTGCACGACAGCGACAACATCATGTTCGCGTGCAAGATTTGGAATATCGCCGCAACCGACCTTAATCAGGGCATCGTCTACGGGCTCCACACGAATGAGACCCGCATGGACCCCCGCCTCGTGAATCGCTTCGACTATGACGCGGTGTACGGCACGGCGCTCAATCGCTTCCTCATTCAGGCCGCCGTCGGCCACCCCCTTACGGTGTACGGGGAAGGCTCCCAAACACGTGCGTACCTCAATATCAAGGATACCGTGCGGTGCATCGAACTCGCGTGCACGAACCCCGCGCAGCCCGGAGAGTTCCGCGTGTTCAACCAGTTCACCGAGTCCTTTAGCGTCGAGGAACTCGCCGTCAAAGTCGTCGCTGCGGCCTCGACGCTCGGGATCGATGCTCAGATCAATTACGTCGAGAACCCGCGCGTCGAGAAGTACAACCACTACTACAACGCCGTCAACACTCGCCTCATCGACCTCGGCCTCGAGCCGCACCTTCTTACGGAGGGTGTGCTCGCCGAGATTCTCGAGGTGGCCCGCGCGCATGCGGGGCGCGTGAGGAACGAGCTGATTCTCCCGAGCGTGACGTGGCGCTAGCAGACTCCGCCTCCAGCGGCCGGATGCGCGTACTCCTCGTGACCGAGACGTTCGTGCCAAGCGTCGACGGGGTTGTCACGCGCTTGACCCATCTCGTCGATCATCTCCTTAGCGAGGGGCACGAGGTGGAGGTCATCGCGCCGGGGCTCGGCATCGACGAATACGAGGCAGCGTCGGACCCCAAGAACTCACGCCAGAGCCCCGGTGCCCCCATTCACGGCGCCCCAACCGTGCGTGTGCCCTTTTACCCGAGCCGGCCCTGGTCGCTCCCCACGCCCTCGGTGCACCGCATGACCGAGCGAGTAGTGCGGGAGTTTCGCCCCGACCTCATTCACGCAGCCCAACCAATCCTGCTGGGCCGCGCGGCCGTTCGCGCCGCCCGCCGCCACCGCATTCCCCTCGTCGCGAGCTACCACACGAATCTTCCCGCCTACCTTTCGCGCTACCGCGCATGGGCGTGGAGCGCACCACTCATCGCGCGCGCAACACGCCGCATGCACCGCGATGCCCAGATCAATGCCGTCACGAGCGAGGCCATGCGCAGCGAGGCCCGTGCACTCGGGCTCGAGCACGTGCACGTCGTGCGAAGGGCAGTGGACACGCGCCTCTTCCACCCCGGTAATAGCCCGACGGCCGCTTCGCCTTGCGGCAACCAAGATTCCAGGTTGCGGCTGCTTTTCGTCGGGCGGCTTGCGGCCGAAAAAGACCTCAACCGACTCGTGCCCCTCATGCACCGCCGCGATGATCTAGAGCTCACGCTCGTGGGCGAAGGGCCACAGCGCGCCAACCTCGAACGCGACTTTCGCGGAACCCGCACGCATTTCGCAGGGGTTCTCCGCGGGGAGATGCTCGCACAGACCTACCGCGACCACGACCTGTTCGTATTTCCCTCCGTGACCGAGACACTTGGCCTCGTGCTACTGGAGGCGATGGCCTCGGGCCTGCCGCCGCTCGCCGCACGCTCAGGCCCGACGATGGAGCAAATTGTTGATGGCGACACGGGTTTCCTCTTTGGCGACGAAAACGAGCTTGAGCAGACCCTCGATGCCCTCGCACGCACGAGCGGGAAAGAGCTTCGCTTGCGCGTCGCAGCGGCGGCACGCGATGAAGCCGAGAAGCATTCATGGGCAGCCGCGAGCGAAGATTTCGTGGACCTGTACCGCCGTGCGCTCGCGGGCGGATAGGGCGACGAGATCTACTTCTTAGTGCCGTACAGCAGCCAGGTTGGGCGCGTGGTTGCGATCCAGCGCATTCCCGCGACCGCGAGGATTGACACGATGCCGAGCAGGATCGCTGGGGTGTAGTTTCGCGTTGCGGGCTCGGTCTCCGGTTGCAGCGCGAGCGTGAGCGCCACGGCAACCCCGACGGTGGCTACGCCAAGGACGATGCCGACGATCATGAACGTGCGCGCGAATGTGCGCAGCCACGCCTCGCCGTCTGCTGGGTACCCCACTCCCGCGCGGTGTTTCTTTGCGGCGATGCCCGCGATGCATCCCGCAACGAGCGCGCCAATCACCCATGCGACGAAAAGTCCGAGCGAAAGCCACCACGTGATTTGCGAGGCGGCAAGCCCTGCGAGGACGCCCGCGAGGGCGCCAAGCAGACCGAGGCGGGCGAGGAAAGCCGCGCCTTCGGCGTCGGTGTCGAGGTTCGGCGGGAAAGCCGCGAACGCGTCGGCACCGTAGCCTTGGGCGTTCCAGTCCTGCGACTCGCTCATGAGGTCATCCCTTCGGTGAGGCCGCTGCCTTTGCTGCGGCGGGCAATGCGGCGATGATGCGTTCAAGGATATCGGGAGTGTGGGCCCTAGAGACGAAATACGCCTCAAACGCGCTCGGCGGCATGTAGATGCCCTGGGCGAGCATCGCGTGGAAGAACCGAGCGAAGGCATCGGTGTCCTGGGATTTTGCGTCCTCATAGCAGCGCACGTCGCGATCGGTGAAGAACACGGAGAAGAGGGTGCCGAAGCGGTTGACCGTATGCGGCACGCCTTCTGTGCTCAGCGCGTCGTCGAATGCAGAAATGAGGGTTGTTGCCGAATCGTTGAGCTGCGCGTAAAGCGCGTCATCGAGCTGGCTCAACGTCGCGATGCCCGCGGCGGTTGCGAGGGGGTTACCCGAGAGAGTGCCCGCTTGATAGACGGGGCCGAGGGGGGAGAGGCGTTCCATAATGTCGGCCCGGCCGCCGAAGGCGCCTACCGGCATGCCACCGCCGATGACCTTGCCGAAGGTCACGAGATCCGGCATGACGCCATCGATCCCGTGGGCGCCCGTCGCGCTCGCGCGAAAGCCGGTCAGGACCTCGTCGACAATGAGGAGCGCACCGGCCGCGTGCGCCTCATCGAGGAGGAATGCGTTGAAGTCGCCCGGGTCGATGACGCCCATGTTGCACGGGGCGCCCTCGGTGATCACCGCGGCGATGTTCTCTCCGTGTTCGGCGAACGCTTCGCGCACCGCCTCGCGGTCGCCGTAGGGAAGCACGAGAGTTTCGGCAGCCGTCGGATCCGTGACCCCCGCAGAACCCGGCAGTGAGAACGTGGCAACGCCCGAACCTGCCTCCGCGAGCAGCGAATCGACGTGGCCGTGGTAGCAGCCCGCGAATTTGACGATGAGCTCGCGTCCCGTGAAACCGCGCGCGAGGCGCAGTGCGCTCATGGTTGCCTCGGTTCCCGAGTTCACCATGCGAAGCTTCTCGACCGCGGGGACGCGGTCGATCACGAGTTCGGCGAGGCGAATCTCGCCCTCGTGTGGAGCGCCGAAGCTCAGCGAGTGCGCCGCGGCCCCAGTGACGGCGTTCACGACGGTCGCCTCGGCATGGCCGAGAATCATGGGCCCCCACGAGCCCACGAGGTCCACGTATTCGTTTCCCTCAGCGTCCGTGAGGAGCGCACCGTTGCCACTCACGAGGTACGGGGGAGTGCCGCCTACGCTCCCGAAGGCGCGCACGGGTGAATTCACCCCGCCGGGAATGACGTGCTGCGCGCGGGCGAAGAGTTCGGCGTTCGTGGGCATCAAGACCTCCTAGATTGAGCGGTGATCAGGCGAATTCGCGAAGGTGAGGGGGAAGATCGGCGAGGAGCTTCGCCGCGTACGGCGCGTAGTAGGTGAGCACGTGGGCGGCCCCCGCTCGTTTGAACGCGAGGAGAGACTCGAGCACTGCGCGATCGCGGTCAAGCCAGCCGTTCTCGCACGCCGCCTCGATCATCGCGTACTCGCCAGAGACCTGGTAGGTGCCAACGGGAACGGGGCTCGCGGCCGCAACGTCGGCAAGTACGTCGAGATAGGGCAGCCCGGGCTTGACCATGATCATGTCGGCGCCTTCGCCCAGGTCGAGCTCGAGCTCGCGAAGCGCCTCGCGCCCGTTCGCCGGATCCTGCTGGTAGGTCTTGCGATCGCCCGTCAGTGATGAATCGACGGCTTCGCGGAACGGCCCGTAGAACGCGGAGGCGTACTTTGCGGTATAGGCGTATATCGCGACGTTCGTGAAGCCTTCCGAATCGAGCGCGTCGCGGATAGCGGCAATCTGGCCGTCCATCATGCCCGAGGGGGCAACAACGTGGGCCCCCGCGCGCGCCTGAGCGAGGGCCATCTCGCGATAGACCTCGAGCGTCGCGTCATTGTCCACGCCACCATCCTGGTCGAGAACTCCGCAGTGGCCGTGATCCGTGAATTCATCGAGGCACAGATCGGTCATCACCAGCAGCGAATCGCCGAGCTCGTCACGCAGGCGCGAGATAGCGACGTTCAGAATCCCGTTCGGGTCGGTTGCGCCGGATCCGACGGCATCCTTCTTCTCGGGGATGCCAAACAGCATGATGCCGCCAAGACCGAGGTCGGCGGCTTCGCGGGCGGCCGTGACGAGGGAATCGAGCGAATGCTGCACGACGCCAGGCATCGACGCGATGGGGCGAGCCTCGCTCGCACCCTCGCGCACGAATGCCGGAAGAATGAAATCGGCGCTGCGCAGGGTCGTCTCGCGATTAAGGCGGCGCATCGCGTCGCTCGCGCGAAGGCGGCGGGGGCGATGGAGGGGGCGCTTCACGGTCATTACTCGGTGTCCTTTCCCAGTACTTCGGCAACGGCTTCAGCGAGCGCGCGATCGCTTGGATCTTTCGCGACCGCTGCAACCGGGAGGTTCACGCTGATCGCCGCTTCCTCGCTCGGCTTGCCGATCACGACGAGTTTCGTACTCTCGTGGATCGCGAGCTGTGAGAGAGCGCGCACGATCATGGGGCTCGTCGCGACGACGGCGCTGAAGCCGCCTGCGGCGAGATTGTCGACGACGTCGCGCGGTTGCGGGATCGTCTTGGGGCGGTAGGCGGTCTCGCGCTGGACGTCGTATCCGGCCATGCGGAGCGCGAGCTCGAGCTGCGGCGCGGCAGCGGAACTCACGGGATAGAAGATGCGCTGAGCGAGTCCGTCCCCACCCTGCTGATTGACGGGGAAGACATCGATGAGAGAGGCGGCGCTTCCTTGTGCGATGGTCTCGACCTCGAGGCCCGCTTCGCGCGCGGCAGCTGCCGTCGCTTCGCCGACCGCGGCGGCCTTGAATTCTTGGACGGCGGGAAGCTCCGACCATTCGGGCAATGCTCGAAGCGCCTTGACAGTCGTGACCGACGTGAGAAGGAGCCAATCGAACTCGCCGTGGGCAAGGTCGCTCAGGGCATCGCGCAGGTCGGCGTCCGTTTCGAACGAGAACTCCGTGAACGGAGAATGCACGGCCTCAAAACCGCGAGCGTTGAGCTCTGCGACGAGGCCAGCGCCGCGCCCCTCGGGGCGCGTCACAAGAACGGGTGCTGTCATGCTAGCCACTCCTCAGCAAGTAGATCTCGGGCGCCAGCGGCGAGCATGTCCTCCGCAAGCGCCCTGCCCGCGGCCTCGGCCGAGGCCGCCGTCACCGGTGTATCCGTGCGGCTTTCGCGAACAAGATGCGTGTTTCGACCGTATACCCCGGCCTTGAGAACGAGTCGATTATCGTCCGTGACCTCGGCGAATGCGGCGACCGGCGCAGAGCACCCCGCCTCGAGCGCGCGCAAGAGAGTGCGCTCGGCGATGGTCGCGAACCGGGTCGGACGGTGATCGAGCGCGTCGAGCGCGCGAGCGAGGTCGCTTTCGCGGTCGAGATCCTCGCGAACCTCAACCGCGAGCGCCCCCTGCGCGGGCGCGGGCAGAAACTGCCACGGATCAAACGATTCGGCGATGCGGTCCTCAAACCCGAGCCTATGCAGGCCCGCCGCGGCGAGAACAACCGCATCGAGCTCTCCCCGCTCGGCATACGCCATACGTGTCTCGATGTTGCCGCGGATCGGAACCACCTCGAGATCGGGCCTCGCGAGCATGAGCTGCGCTGCGCGTCGCGGGCTCCCGGTGCCCACGCGGCCGCCCCGAGGGATCGCGTCGAGGCTCGCAACCCCAGCGCGAGTGAGGAGAGCATCGGCGGGGTTTTCTCGCACGGGAATCGCCGCGAGGCGGATCCCGTCGGCTGGCAGCGTGGGAAGGTCCTTGAGCGAATGGACGACGACGTCGACCTCGCCGGCAAGAAGAGCCTCGCGGACGGCGGAGACGAACACGCCGGTGCCGCCGATACGCGTGAGCGGGCTCGTGCGGTCGCGATCCCCGTGAGTGGAGACGTTGACGAGCTGGAAACCGTCGGAACCTCCCTCGCCCCCTGCTACCAACTGACGCGCAACCCACGCGGACTGCGTGCGAGCGAGCGCGGAGGCGCGAGTGCCGAGCCGCATCATGCGAATGTGCCTTCCGAGGTGCGCACGAGGCAGCACTCGAGTCCGCAGTCACCGGTGCGCTTCTCGTTCTCGAGCGCTCCGGGAAGGTCGATCACGGCTCGGCGTTCAAAGCCGGGCGTGACAGCTTCCTGAACGAGGTCGGCGAGGGCGCCGATAAAGCGGTCGTCGCTGCCCGAGGTCGCCACTCGCACAAAGGCGAGGCCCTTGTTTTCGGCGGTTTCCTTCGCCTCGGTGTCGAGGTCCCACACGACTTCGACGTGATCGGTCACGAACCCGATCGGCACGACAACGACAGCGGAGCGAGCTTCGAGCTCGTCGATGACGTCGTTGATATCCGGCTCGAGCCACGGCACGTGCGGCGCACCCGAACGCGACTGATAAACGAGCTGATAGTTTTCGGGGGTTTGCTCGGCCCCGAGATCCTCACGCACGCGGGCCATGACGTACTCGATCGCTGCTTCGTGCTGAGCGACGTACCAGCCGCCCGAGCCCTTCTCCCACGAACTCTTCGGGCCCGACACATCCGCCATCGTCGTCGGAATCGAGTGCGTCGAGAAGAGGATCTCGATCGCTTCGGGCTCGTGTCCGTTTGCGCGGTGCGCCTCCAGGGCGCTCTTCACGCCGTCGACGACGGGCTCGAGGAATCCCGGATGGTTGTAGTACACGCGGGCCTTATCGATTGCGACAGTGCCGGCAAGGCCCGTCTCGTCGAGGGCTTTGCGGAAATCCTCGTGGTACTGGTGGCAGCTCGAGTAGCTCGAGTACGCGCTCGTCACGAGACCCACGACTTTCGTGTGACCATCGTTGTGCATGTCGCGGACGGTATCGGCAACGTAGGGCTCCCAGTTGCGGTTGCCCCAGTACACGGGAAGGTCGATGCCGCGGCGCTTCAGCTCCGCTTCGAGACGCGCGATGAGGGCGCGATTTTGCTCGTTGATCGGGCTCTTCCCGCCGAGCGCGCGGTAGTGGGTCGCGACCTCTTCGAGGCGCTCATCGGGGATGCCGCGCCCGCGCGTGACATTGCGCAGAAACGGGATCACGTCCTCGTGTTTTTCGGGCCCGCCGAACGAGGAGAAGAGCACTGCCGTGTAGGCGCCGCCGTTCTCGGTCACTGCCGCCTCGGTCACAGAAGCACCTCCACGACCTCGTCGAGCTCGGCGATGCGGTGGCCCGTGTGGAAGGGAAGCTCTTCGCGTACGTGCAGGCGTGCCTTCGTGTAGCGCAGGTGGCGCATCATGTCGACGAGCTCTGGGAGGGTGTCGGCCTCAAAGCTCAGGAGCCACTCGTAGTCGCCGAGCGCAAAGGCCGCGGTGGTGTTGCCCCACACGTTCGGGTATTCGCGGCCGTACATGCCGTGCTCTTTCATCATCTCGCGGCGCTCATCTTCCTCAAGGAGGTACCAGTCGTAGCTGCGCACGAACGGGTACACGGTGATCCAGTCCTTGCGCTCCTTATCGGCCTCCATGAATGCGGGCTTGTGGCTGCGCGAGAATTCGTGGCCGCGGTGCACGCCCATCGCCTGCCATTCCTTCTCGAGGTAGGTGCCGGCGATCGAGTTCTCGAACAGGCGAAGGGCTTCCTGGAGTGCCTCGGGGCGCTCGGAGGCGAGCCACACCATGAGGTCGGCCTCCGCCCGGAAACCGGAAACATCGTAGAAGCCGAGCACCTCGACGTCTGCACCGGCGAGCGAGGCGACGGTGCGTTCGAGATCCTCGAGCACCTGCTCGGGGCTCACGATGCCCTCATCGTTCAGCCCGCCGATCTTGCGGTAGACGGAATAGGCGGTGAAACGGATTTCTTCTGTGACGTCCTCGCTCATGAGTGAGTCCTTTCTTCGTGTGGTGTTGGGCGTTGTCGCGAGGCGAGCTCGCGTGTGAAACGGGTGATGGCCTCAAGCCCGTTGCCGGCGCGCCACGCGCCGGTCAGCTCGAGGTGGGGGAGGGCGGCGCCCGCTCCCGTATCGCGCTCGAGAGCGTGTGCGAGTGTCTCGAGGGCGGCTGTGTGGCCCGGGCCGGATTGGCGCATCGTGCCGGTCCAGTCGGTGAGGGCCCAGTTCGCGACGGAAAGGTCCGACGGCTCCATCCCGAATATTGCGGCCGCATCGTCGATCGCGAGCCACGGGAACTGTTCGGGCCCCGGCAGCTCTCCATCCTCGCCGGGGCTGTAGGAGAGCCGAACGACGGCGCGTCCGGGCTTCGAGGCGTTGGCGGCTCGGTGGATGTGCTCCCACTTGGCGCTCGCGTGAGTCATGGCCTTCGCGCGGATTGAGGTGGCGGCGGGAGCGACGAGGACGCCGTTGCCGCGCGGCTTCGCATTCAATTCTGGATTATCGAGCACGAGCGTGGCGAGGCGAACCGGGGTTGCGGGCGCGAGAGGGATGAGGCTTGCGATGTGTGGCGCGGGGGCACTGAGGAGGTGTTGCGCGAGTTCGGGTCCCGTGGCGATGACGATGCTGCGAGCCTTGAATTCGCGCGTGAAAGCTGCCGCTCGGGTCCCGGCAGTCACGGTCCAGGTGCCGTCGGCGCTCGACGCACGCAGTCCAAGCGCGGGGGTCTGGGTGAAGATCTGGCCCCCGTGCTCTTCGATGTCGCGCGCGAGCGCCTTCGGCAGCTCCGCCATCGACGGCGCGAGCGAATGCACCGCGGAACCCGAGCTTGAGCGCGCCCCTCGCTTCTCGAGGATCTCTTCGATCGCTTTGCGCGCGCTCCCGAGCGCCTGCACCCTTTCTGGAAGCGTTGGCATGACGGCGCGTAGCTCGAGTTTTTCCGGGTCCGCGGAGTGCACGCCACGAATGATGGGAGCGACGAGGCGCTCGAGGACTTTTCTGCCGTAGCGCGCGGTGACGAATTCTGCGACCGTCACGGACTCTTCCGAGGCGCGGGAGGCGGGAACGAAACGCTCGCACCACGCGCGCAGCGCTCCCCAGAAGCCGAGGGCCTCACGCACATCCGCGGCGAGTGGGCGGGCGGGCATCCCTAGAACGGCATTGCGCGGGGAGGCGTACGCGTGCGTGTCTCCAACGATGAAGCTCGACCCCGTCGCCGGGGACACGACCTGTTCTTCGAGTCCGAGGTCTTTCACGAGCGAAAGCATGTTCCCGCCGCCGATCGCGAAGGCCTCCGCCCCCGTGTTCGCCTCGATTCCCTCGAGCGTGTGCGACCACACGGCTCCACCAACGTGGTCGCTGGCCTCGAGAAGAACAACAGTGTCGCCGCGCATCGCGCGCTCGCGCGCGTAAATAAGCCCAGAAACTCCACCACCGACGACAACGGTGTCAAGCGTGCGCATTGCAGGTACTCCTACTGCTCGTGGATGAAGGCCACGAGATCGGTGAGGACATGCGGGTCCGTCTGAGGTGGCACCCCGTGGCCGAGGTTGACGACGTGCCCGGCGGCAGCGCGGCCCTCGCGCACGATGCGCTCGGCCTCGGTGAAGCGGGCTTTTTCCGAGGAGAACAGGAGGGCCGGGTCGAGGTTTCCCTGCAGGCCCGTGCCCGCCGGGAGGGTTTCAACGGCGGTGGGAATGGGGGTGCGGTGGTCGAGTCCGACGGTTGTCGCACCTGCCTCGAGGATGGCGGTGAGCATGTGCCCCGTGCCAACGCCAAAGTGGGTCCGGGGCACATCGAGGTCCTGGACGTAGGTGAAGGTGTGCGTGGAAAAAGGCAGGACGTGGGTGCGGTAGGTGGCTTCGGAGAGGGAACCCGCCCACGAGTCGAAAAGCTGGACAGCGCTCGCACCCGCTTCAACCTGGGCGCGGAGAAACTCGCCCGAGATATCAGCGACCCACTGGGCGAGGCGGCCCCACAATTCGGGCTCGGCGCTCATCAGTGCGCGGGTGCGAAGGTGGTCGCGGCTCGGGCGCCCCTCAACCATGTAGCTCGCGACCGTAAATGGAGCACCGCAGAAACCGATCAGAGGGGTGGAACCGAGTTCCGCGACGGTAAGGCGCACGGCCTCACGAATCGGCTCGAGAGCGGTGCGGTAGACGTCGTCGACCGAGGGAAGCTTGTCGATATCCGCTTTAGAACGCACGGGGTGGGCGAGCACGGGTCCAACACCGGGTTCGATGCTCACGTCGATGCCCGCAAGCTTGAGCGGGACCATGATGTCGGAAAAGAAAATGCCGGCATCGACACCGTGCCTGCGCACCGGTTGAAGTGTGATTTCCGCGGCAAGCTCGGGCATGAGGCAGCTCTCGAGCATGCCGATACCTTCTCGAACCTTGCGGTATTCGGGTAGGGAGCGCCCCGCCTGGCGCATGAACCACACACTTGGCGGCGCGTCAGCAACGGCCGACCCTTGCCCGGCTAGGCGTTGCACAAGAGCGCTCTCGCGCGGCGAAATCGAAGCTGTCATGGCATCACGTGAACGGTGAGAGAGAAGCAAAGTAGCGTGGTCATCGCCTCTATTGTGCCCGATGTCGATGAGAAAGACGTCCCAGCTGACTTAGGCTAGGTGCATGCTGATTGCCCTGAGAGCGACCCACGACAATCTCGGGCTCGATGGACTCGAGCGCGTCACCCGCGGATCGGTGCAGCTCGATGAACAGCTTGCCGCCCTTAACGAGGGCCACCCCGAACAGCCCCTCACCGGCTGGGTGTGCCTCGCGACGTGCAACAGGCTTGAAATCTACGCGGATGTTGACCTCTTCCACGACGCCATCGATCTCGTCACCCGCGCCGTTCACCACACGAGCGGCCTGCCGCGCGAGGAGGTCGCTCGCATGCTCGTTGTCGATGCCGGCATCATCTCGGCTCGGCACATGTACGAGGTTGCCGCAGGCATGAACTCCCAGGTGCTCGGTGAGGCCGAGATCACCGGCCAAGTACGGGCGAGCTTCACGAACGCCCTCGCTGCCGGGCACACCACCACGCTCCTCAACGACCTGTTTCAGGGGGCGCTGCGCACCGCAAAGCAAGTCACCTCGAAAACCAAGGTTGGAGCCGCCGGGCGAAGCTCCGTCGCGGTCGCCCTCGACTCCGCGCACCTCTTTCGGACCGAGCTCGAGGGGCGCGACGCTCTCCTGATCGGCACCGGTGCCATGGCCCGCGTGGCAAGCGCCGAGCTCCACCTCAGGGGAGTCGGCAGCCTTCACGTGTTTTCCCCCAGCGGCCGCGCCGAACAGTTTGCCGATTCGCACGGTGCCCTGCCGGTAGCGCCCGAGAATCTCGAAGCGACACTCGCAAAGGCCACCGTCGTCATTGCCGCCTCCGGCGGCGGCACGCATTCGATCGACGCTCCCATGCTCGCCCGCGCCCTTGAACAGCGGGCGACGCGCGAAGACCTCGTAATGCTGGACCTCGCGCTTCACAGCGACATCGAGCCCGCAGCGGCAACACTCCCGGGCGTGCGCGTCATCCCGCTCGAATCGATCAGAGCCGGCGAAAGCGGCCACGGCGAGATCACGCGCGCACGCGAACTGATCGACACCGGCGTCGTACGATTCGAAGAACGCCAGCAGATCCGCGCCGTCGACCCCGCCGTGAGCGCCCTGCGCCGAAGCGTCAAGGAGATGATCGTTCTCGAAGTGGACGAGGTGCGCCGAACCTCCGGCGAAGCCGCAGCCGAACAGGTGCAACGCTCGCTGGGGCGCGTCTACAACAAGTTCCTTCATTCCCCGATGGTGCGCGCGCAAGAGCTCGCCAAGACCGGCCAGGCTCATCAGTTCCTCGAAGCCGTCCACACAATTTTCGGGGTGGACGTCTCGGGAACACTAAGCGTCGATGGGACCGGGGCGCCGTCGGAACCGACCGCGCCCACAACAGACGGCCTCGAACGCCCGCCGATGACCGTCGCCACGATGGAGAACATGCGTCGCGAACTGGACGCGACGCAAGCCGCCGAGGCGCGGCAAGCCGCTCAGTCCACGACACAGGGAGACCAGTATGTTTGACGACCGCGTTGAGATGAGCGAGGGTGCGAGCGAGCGCCTGCGCGCACTCCTGAGCGAGACGGCCGCCGCTTCAAGCGCGAGCGCCTTCGCGTCGCTTCCCGCGCTCCTCGTCGATGGGGACGACACCCCCGAGGTGATCCATGCGCGCATCGACCTGGCGCTCCTGTGTGCCGCCGAGGGACTGCTCGATAGCGCCCTCTATCAGATCGACGAGCTCACTAAGGACGCCCGCCGCGTGCGGGACCTCTCCGGCGATGAGTCGATAGTCGAGCGCGCGGATGCGGCGCGCGACGCGATCGAATCAGCACACTAGACGTTTGTGCGCTCGCACGCGTCTGTGCGATTTCCCCGTCACCGATTCCAATGGAATTTGGCATCGCGCAACTGGCGGTCAATAGCGCGGTCGAGTGTCGACCCGTACCAAGCGGTGATGTGGTTAGCGTCGAGGAAAACCGTGGAATTGCCAACCGCGGGAACGCACACGCCATCCGGGCAGATCGACAGCACAAGGTCAATCGGTATCGTGCCGGTTCGTGAAACCTGGGCCGCGTCCGGACGCTTTTCAGGCATGTTCGTCGAGATTTGAGCGCTGCAATCCTTGCGGCCATCCGTGTTGGTCTCTCCGCACTCGGTGAGCGAAAAGCTGAGTCGGGGCATGTCGCGAAGCGCGACCACTCGGATCCCCGCGTCCTGAAGCTGCGAGACGAGGTCCCATACGGAGTCGCTCGTGTATTCCATGCCCTCACCAGCGGGAACGAAGGTCGTGTTCATGACCACCACCTCAGGCTTTTGATCTAGCAGATATGCCAAAGACGCCCTAGTGAAGGATTCGCATTCCGCATTTCCACCAAACCCGGGGGCGCAGCCGCCGAGTAATAGCGAGATCTGCGACCAGCCTGCATCATCAGCGAGAGGTTCAAAGCCGGCAGCCATCTGTTCGACGCGCGAGTTTCCCCAGTACACGATCGTGGGGGACGACGGAGTTTCTCCTTGACGATACCAACAGTGGGAGTCGATCTCGTCGGGGACCGGGGTGCCGTGCTCACCGCAACCGATGCCGGATAGACCCCACCAGTCCTTGGGTGCCTGAGCGCTCCCCGGATACTCTGGGGCGTCTTCTTCCACATCTGCGAGCGGGGTGAAATCCGGCTCGAGGACATGTGCCCCAGGATTGTTCTTGTAAGCCTCGGCCCGGATTTGCTGCGTGCGGTAGTGCAGGTATTCCTGCGCACCGATCACGGGAATGAGACCGACGGCCACTGTCACGAGCGCGACCCCAACAGACCTGTGGGTTTTTGCCCCGGCCCAGTTCCAGCGTCGGAACGGGATGTCGACGAACTCTGTGATGAGCCACGCGAGCGCGAGGCTCGCGATCACGAGGACCACACCGAGGCAGAACGGCGCCTTGGGAATCTCGAGGACTTGTAACGTCAGCACGAGCAGCGGCCAGTGGGCGAGGTAAAGCCCATAGGAAATTCCGCCAAGCTTCTGGAGGGGCTTCGAGCTAAGAATCGGGTTGTAGCCCATCACCATGATGAATGCTGCTGCCGAGAGTGGCCAGATCGCGAGCCACCCGGGGAATTTCCCGGCGACGTCCACGAGCATTCCCATCGAGACGAGCGCGAGAACGCCCAGCATTGACAAGGCGAACCGCCACGGTCGGCCCTTTGGGCTGTTGGGGTGGAGCGTGTCGGTGCGTTCGGCGATCAGGGGGAGAGCGATTGCCACGAGCCCGCCGAGGCCGAATTCCCAGAAGCGGGCGAACGTATCAAAGTACGCGACCTGCTGATTTGCCGCAGTCTCCATCACTGACCAAATGAAGCTTGCGAGAGTGACGGCTCCGATTGCAATGCCGCTCGAGACCCACACGCGGATGTTGTGCTGATGCTGGCTCTTTGGCGGGAAACGCCTCTCGCATGCCTTGAGGGCAAGTGCCAAAAGAGCGAACAGCAGCGGCCAGGCAAGGAATACTTGCCCCTGGATCGAGAGCGACCAGAAATGCTGGAACGGACTGGCAGACGTGCGATCAGCCGCGTAATAGTCAGTCGCCTGCTCGACCAGCCACCAATTCTCTGCCTGAACGAGGGTGAAGAACGCATCCTTGAGCGTCGGAGCGTATGTACTCGCGGGCAGAAACACGTAGGTCGCTGCCAGAATCGCGAAGGTCACGACGACCGTAGGCGGAAGTAGGCGCTTGAACGTCCTGCCCCAATACCCAACGGCAGCGATAGGCTTCCCTGTCTCCATGCGGCGCACGAATGTTCCGGTGAGGAAGTAGGCCGAGATGAAGAGGAAGACGTCGACGCCGCCGGAAACGCGCCCCACGAAAACGTGGTAGATCACGACGAGGAAGACCGCGAGCCCTCTGAGTCCATGCACGTCGGTGCGGAAGACTCGCTGTTCCTTAGGAGGTTCAGCTCGATGCGCGAGGGGCGGCGTTGCGGTAGAGGGCATGAAAACGTTTCGGTAGTAAGGAGAGGGAGTCTCTCGAGGCTATGGAATTGAGGAGACCTCGGGCGAGAAGACTGCCGTGGCGGCCAAGTAGAGATCATGCGGGTCGGAGACCGCCGTAAGTTCGCGGCACGAGTGCATGGAGAGGATGGGGACGCCCACATCGACAGTCGTCATGCCGAGGCGCGTCGCGGTAATCGGGCCGATTGTGGATCCGCACGGCATTGAGTTGTGCGACACGAACTCCTGGTACTCGATGCCAGCATGGGCGCATGCACGAGCCCAGAATGCGGCCCCGCGAGCGTCGGTCGCGTAGCGCTGGTCGGCGTTAATCTTCAGGATAGGACCCTTGCCAGCTACCGGCTGGTTGGCGGGGTCATGGCGCTCGGGGTAGTTCGGGTGGACTGAGTGGCCGACGTCTGACGACACCACGATCGAGCGGTTAAATGCGCGTCGCCGTTCTTCATCGCTTGCGCCGAGCGCGGAGTAAAGCCGGACAAGAACGTCCTCGAGGAATGGGCCCGCCGCCCCGGATCGGCTTGCGGAACCGACCTCTTCGTGGTCGTTTGCGACGAAGAGGGCAATGTGGTCGTTTGCGGATGCTTCCTGGCCCTTTATCGCCTCGAGTCCCGCAAAAGTGGAGAGGAGATTATCAAGCCGTGCGCTCGCGAGGAACTCTCGTCGGGCGCCAATGAGCTGAGGCTCCTGGGCATCGACCGTCACAATGTCGTAGCCGGCGATGTGCTGCGGATTAATCCCCGCGATCGCGGCGAGATCGGCGAGGACGTCATGCTCGCCACCCTCCGCAAGCCCTGTGATCGGCTGGAGGTGCTGTTGGGCATCGAGCGTGAGCCCATCGCGATTCACCGCCCGATCTAGATGGACGGCCAGTTGCGGAACCCTCAGGTACGGCCCCGTGTGCACGAGGATTTCCTCGCCGTCCATGAGGACGATGCGACCGGCAAGTTTGAGGTCGCGGTCGAGGAAAGAATTAAACAGCGCACCGCCATAGACTTCGACGCCAACTTGGTTGAAACCGTGCGAGGTGATCGAGCTCTTGGGCTTGAGTTTCAGCGCTGGTGAATCCGTATGCGCTCCGAAGATGCGAAGCGCGGTGGTCGAAATGGCCGTATCTGGAACGACAAACGCGATGACGGAGCCATCGCGCGTGACGACGTAGCGTCCACCGGCAGTTACGCTGGTCCAGGATTCAGATTCATCAAGTTCGAGGAAGCCTTGTTCGATGAGGGATGCCTTGACGGTTGCTGCGGCGTGGAACGAGCTTGGCGACTGAGAAACGAAACGCCCGAGTTTCTGGGCAAAAGCTTGGGTGGCTGCAGTGTCAGAGCGGTTCACGTGAAGGTCCCTTCGCTGGAGAGTAGCGTCACAAGTTTACGCGACTACGACTAATCGGGCACTGGGCGGACGTGAGCTGCCTGGCTAAAAACCGCAGCCATCGACGCGATACAGGAAGGCGTTTCCCCGTCGGTACACGATCGTGAGGCCCTTTGTTTTTTGGAGGTGCGTCAGCCCCGGGCGCTGCACGCCCGCAGAGTTGACGTTGTGCCCCTCGAAACGGACGATGTAGGGGGTTCCAACGTCGCGAAGAGCCTCGCAGACTTCGGGGTTGGTGTCGATCTCGTTGAGGTGGTCCCTCACATAGATGGAGGAGGGGTCTGAGCCGTAACTACCCATGTGGCGACCCGTCACGTTGATTCCGGTGAAGGCATAGATCAGACCCTCACCGTGCCAAGAGTCCGTCCAGACCACGGCATCCTCCGGGAGATGGCGCGGGAGAGATTCGATGAAGATCATCTCCTGAGTATTAACCGTGTTGGATGTTGCCGTGACCGCGTAAAGATCCTTTATGCGCTCGATGTTGTTATTCATCAAGGGCGTTGCCTGCGTCGTGAGAACTGCGGCGAGGGCCACGAGCGCTGAGGCGGCGAGGGGGGTAATGCGTGGATAGCGAAGAGGCGAGCGGAGCGCGCGCGCAAACGCAGTGGCGACAAAGGCGAGATAGGCCAGTCCAGCGATTGCGAGGGGAACCGTCGTGAGACCGAGGAGGCCGTAGAGGCGCTCGGAATCTGAATACCAAACGCCGACGATCGCGGTCCTCAGAGGTCCTCGCTCGAATGCCGAGGCGACAACGTGTAGCGCCGCACTGAGCGCCCAGAACGTGAGAAGCGGGTACAGTGATCGGCGAATTCCAGCCCACAGCCCGACAAGCACGAGAGCTCCGGTCACCCACTGCACCAGACCGTTGATGGGGTAGTGGATGAACGTTGTGCCGATCGCTTGCGTCACAGTGAGGTTCGGTGGCCACGTATCGGCCGACTCCCCGGACGGGCGGAGCCGCGCCCACGCCTCTACCGTTGCGACACAAAGGACCAAAGTAAGGACGCCTCGAAGAGCGGCACTTTTCCACTGCCTGGAGACCACGGCGCGTCCGCAATGGAGAAGTGCATACGCAGAGCAAAAGAGCATGACGACGAGCGCGGCGGTGGGGTGCGCTAAAGCCGTGCCGAACGAGCCAAGGACGCCGCTCACGACGATGAACGGCACGTCTTTACTGCGACGGGCAACACCATTGACGAGGGTGATGAAAAGCGCGACGAGGGCTGGAACGAGGCAGTAGCCCAGGAAATTGGGGTACAACACCCCGAAGTCCAAGAAGTGAAAAGGAAACGCGGGTATGGCCGCAAGAGCGACTCCGCCGGGCAGCACTGCGTACTTGAGTAAGTCGCGTGGAAGAGTGACCCGTAAAAGAGCGGCGATGCTGGCTGGCCATACGAACAACAGAACCGCGATAATCGCGGCATTCGTGCCGAGCGCTACGTGAACGGACTGAACTGAGCTTAGGGCCAGGGAGGCAATGTCGTGCCAGGCCGCAGGGTAGAACTGCGATGGCGAATCGGGGGTGATGTGTTCTTGGAGCGTCAAGCTCGAGGCGCGACCCGTATCGAGAATGCCGCGAATCGCGTTCAAGTGAAAAACGTTGTCGTATTGCTGGCCGAAGGCGTACGGTGTTTGCAAAAAGTTGCGGACGTGGCGCAGCATTAGCGCCCAGTAACCCACGGTTGCTACCGCGAGCATTGCCGGCATGGATGTGAGTGCGTGGCCGACTTTTGCGATTGTTGATTGTGCGTTCGCGTCGATATTGTCGGGAACGGCGCGCCGACGGGAAACTATGTCTGCGCGGTGAGAGTGGTGTCCCTTTCCGCGACGACCGCCCCTGTACTGACGAATCAACCAGGGCGTCCATGAAATCGCGCACAGCACCACAGCTGCCAAAAGGACGGGGAGCGGGCCCCACTTTATCCCGACGCTCTGGGCCCCGATCGCGGTGAGAACGATGATGCCCACGGACACGAGTGGTGCAAAAAGAACTTTCGAAACCCAGTCCGAACGCCACCCCGACAGGGCTAGAATACCCGGCACGGTCACCCACAAGCACGCGAAAACCGCGGGGAGGATCAGAGGTTGCCAGATCATGTGCCGCCTTGAAGTGAAAACTGAGCGCTATGGGTGAAAGAAGTACCTCACGAGAGTACATGGAAAACGGTGCGCTTCGCCTGGCGCTGGGTCTTCGTGCCAATCATGGCAGTAAACGCCTAGGTCCCCTCACCGTCGGACCCCGCCTTGCCCGCGCCCTCGCCGAGCGGAATCTCGAGCTTTTCGAGGCGGGCTGTCACCTCCTTCGCGATCCCGCTTGTGAAGACGCGAGTGAGGTGGTTGTCGTCCATGTACACGTAGGCGTTGCCTTGAATGGGGGCGCAGCGCCCGTTCGGGCAGATCAGGTCGCTGATATCCATGCGGAAAACCCTGGCCCCGCCCGCGCCGCTCATGTTGTCGAGCACCTCGCTCGGGTCGGTCGATGCGAGCTTGGTGCTGAGGTCGGCGCCGCATGCTTGATCGGCGAGCTCCGGGGTGCCGCCTGCGTCAATAACGGCTTCGGCGCACGTGTAGAGGCTCGTGGGCCAGCGCGGCGCATCGCGGACGGCGAGAACGTTGACGCCTTTGTCGAGGACAGCCTGGATGCCTTCGCGAGTGCCCGGTGGGACGGTTTCCTCCGTCCCGGTCGGGGTCGCCGCGGTCGATGTCATGAGTACGAGATCGGGGTGGTGTGTATCGATGGCTTTCATGACCTGGTCGAAGTACCCCTTGCAGTATTCGCCGTCACCCAGCATGGAGTCTTCGCGGAATGGGCACGCGTTCTTGGTGAAGTTGATGATCTGCCAGTTCTTGGCCTTCGCTTCGTCGAGGATTGTGGGGATGAACTGGCGTGAGTGAGACGAGCCGACGACGAGTACGGTTGCGCTGGCTTTGGAGCCGAGCGGCCGGAGGGTTTCACACGGAATGTCCTTCGTGGCGACGAGCACTCCCGAGGGGTCATCGCACAGGTGTGGAAGGTTCGGCCACTGGCCGTCCAGCTCGAAGCCCTTCGGGCTAAGGGTATTCGGGTTGAAGGTCGCCGTGAGGGCGTTCGAGTTCTCGGTTGCACCGGCGGTGATGGGGGCCGACGTTTGCTGGCTCGCGAGGTAGCCACGCAGCCCAAAAGCGCCGCCGAGCACGAGCGCGAGGCAGGTACCGATCACCGTGAGGGAGCGCCACCACGGGGCGGTCTTCCACACGGGCTTGCGGAAGCGCGAATCGACGATCGTCGAGAGGACCCACGCGAGGGTCATGCTCCCGAGGATGACGATGAGGCCGTCGAGGGCGCCTGCGCGCTTTTGCCCGGAGTGGGCGAGCCACAGGATGAGGATCGGCCAATGGACGAGGTAGAGGCTGTAGGAACTCGACGCGAGTGCCCGAGGGAGCTTCATCGTGAGAACGCGGTCGAATCCCCACGAGGTTCCGGAATAGCCGGCGACGATGATGAGGCCCGCGCCTGTGAGCGGCCACAGGGCGATCCAGCCGGGGAAGAGCCCCTGGACGTTGAGCACGATCCCAAGCGACACGAGCAGGGCGAAGCCGGCCCAACCGGCGAGTGCGCGCAGCGTGCGGTGGCGGGGTGCCTCGGGCGATCCGGGGCGGGCTGACCCGAGCAGACGATCGAGGGTGGGAAGGGCGAGCGCGAGCAGTGTTCCGCACGCGACCTCCCACGCGCGCGCGGGCGTGGAGAAATAGGCGGCCGACTGGTGCGTTGCCGTGTAGTAGATCGAGAACGCGAATGACGCGGCTGCGATCACGGAGAAGAATCCGAAGGCTACGCGGCGCGGATGCGCGCTCTTTCTCGCGGCAAATTTAGCGGCGATGAACAGGAGCGGCCACGTGAGAAACACCTGCCCTTGGAGCGAGAGTGACCAGAAGTGCTGCAGCGGCGAGGCAGTCGAGGCATCAAGCGCGTAGTAGTCAACGCTCGTGATCGACAACCAAATATTTTGGACGTAGGTCGCGGACGCAATCGCGTGCGAGATCACGGTTTGCCACGAGGATTCGGGCAGGATCAGGAAGCTGCCGAGGAGCGTACCGAGGATTGCGATGGTTGCGGGCGGCATGAGCCTCGTGAAGGTCCGCAGCCAGTACCGCACCGGCCCGAAGGGCTTGCGTGCATCGAGACGCCGCGCAAACGAGGAACCGAGGAGAAACGCGGAGATGAAAAGAAAGACGTCGACCCCACCAGAGACGCGCCCGAGCCACACGTGGTAGATCACGATCATGAGCACGCTGACGGCGCGAAGGCCCTCGATTTCGGGGCGGAAGTGCGAGGGCTTGGACGCGTTCGCGGGAGTGGTCTGGGGGCGAGTGTCAGGGGCGGGGGAGTCCGACGCCTGCTCGGCAACCTGGGGTTCCTGGTACCACACGAACGGCTCGCCGGTGTCTTCGGCGGCGCCCCACGCGGCGATGTCTTCGCTTTCGCGCTCTTCGGCCTCCTGCACCCACGAGAAGTCGTCGAGGGGCTCGAGCGCGGATTCTTGCGCGTCTTGAACGAAATCCTCGAGCGAGAAGCTGGGGGCGTCTTCGCCCGGTGAATGGGCACGGTGCCCGCGTGCGTTCGCCATGTGCCCTTCCAGAGGAGTAATTGTGGAACGGTACAGCACTTTACCGGGTGCGGGCGGCGGTGCCACCTCTCGCCGTGTCGACTGCGGGCGCGGGGTCGTGGGAAAATAGCGGAATGAGCACGAGCGAAAAGGAGGGCGCGGGGTTTGATATTGCCGCGCGTCACGGAGAGAAGGCCCGCGCGGGCGTGATCCACACGCCGCATGGCGACATTCACACCCCTGCGTTTATCCCGGTCGGCACGAAGGCGACCGTTAAGTCAGTTCTTCCTGAGTCAATGGCACAGCTGGGCGCGCAGGCGATCCTCGCGAATGCCTACCACCTGTATCTCCAGCCGGGCCACGACCTCATTGATGAGGCAGGTGGGTTCGGCGTATTCATGAACTGGGATGGCCCCACGTACACCGACTCGGGCGGCTTCCAGGTCATGAGCCTCGGCGCTGGTTTTCAAAAGGTGCTCTCCGAATCCTTCGCGGGCAGCGACCGCGCGAGCACGCCCGACGGCACGGATCTTGCAACGAAGAAGGGCAAGGAGCGCCTCGCCCACGTGGACGACGATGGCGTGAATTTCCGCAGCTTCATCGATGGCTCCGAACACCGGTTCACACCGGAGTTCTCGATGCAGATCCAGCATTCGCTCGGCGCGGACATCATGTTTGCGTTTGATGAGCTCACGACCCTCATGAACTCGCGCGGTTATCAGGAGAAGGCGCTTGAGCGCACGAGGCTCTGGGCTGAGCGGTGCATCGCCGAGCACAAGCGGCTTACCGAGGAGCGCGAGGGCAAGCCCTACCAGATGCTGTGGGGCGTCATTCAGGGCGCGCAGTACGAGGATCTTCGACGCAAAGCCGCGCGGGACCTCGGCGCAATGACCGTCGATGAATGGCAGTTCGACGGCTTCGGCATCGGTGGTGCACTCGAGAAAGAGAACCTCTCCACGATCGTCGGCTGGGTCACCGATGAACTCCCCGAGGATAAACCCCGCCACCTCCTTGGCCTTTCGGAGATGGACGACCTCTTCGCGGGCATCGCCGCGGGCGCCGACACGTTCGACTGCGTCTCTCCCTCGCGCGTCGCGCGCAACAGCGCCGTGTACACCGCTCGAGGGCGGGTGAATCTCACGGGCGCGAAGTACCGCACTCAATTCGCGCCGATCGACGACGACTGCGATTGCTACACGTGCACCCACTACACGGCCGCCTACATTCACCACCTGTTCAAGGCGAAGGAGATGCTTTCCTCGACCCTGTGTACGATCCACAACGAGCGCTTTGTTGTGCGCCTCGTTCAGGAGATTCGCGCAGCTATTCTCAGCGGCGATTTTGAAGCGCTTCGCGAGGAGCGCACGGGCGCCTACTACGGCGAGTACCGCTAGGGGCTTCCCTCGACGTCCTGCGTGAGGCGATGCAGGTGCAGCGCGATGTATGCCTGCTCGCCCTCGGTCACCGACGTCTTCCAGTCTCCCTCGAGGAGGTCAGCGATCTCTCCCGCGAAGGCCACGTGCCTCGGGATCGACTGCGCGAGAGATTCCCTTACGGCGTCTGGCATGTCGGCCGTCGGCTTCCCGTTCGCGAGCCGCACGAACAGATAGCGCAGGTGGGTCACGAAGCGCGTCGAGGCATCGGACGAGCGATCCACCTCGTGCCCGAGCCACTGCTCGAGCGCGGTGAAGATGGCATCGAGGGAGCGGGTCATGCGCATTGAGGAATCTACCTTGCGCGTGGCGAAGCTCGCTCCGAGGAAGTGCAGGGCGAACGCCGTAGCCTCCTCTTTTTGAAGGTTGATCCCGATCTCTTCCGCCGTGATTTCGACGGTCCGCTCGCCCATATGGAGTTCGCTCGGGTAGAGGTTTTTCACTTCCCACACGAGCGGCATGTCCACCGTATGCCCTTCGTGCGCGCGCCTCACCGCGTGAAAGAGGTGCTCCGCGAGGGGGAGGAGAAGGGCCTCCGTGTTGCCGAGCCCGAGGGCACGCTCGGCCTCGGCGATGATTCTCTGAGACGCCTTAATGACCGCCGGAGGAAACTCCGCGAGGGTGTGCGCCGCATGCGTCGCCGAATCCGTCTCGGGAATGTACAGGGCCTCCACGCGGGAGCGCTCCACGACCGTCCCTCGTTGCGCGCCAAAACCGATACCTGAGCCTGTGAGGACGAGGGAGCGGCCTCGAGCGTCCAACGCGAGAACAACGTTGTTGTTGTAGATGCGTTGGATGACGAAACGGTCGTGGAGCCCGGTCACTGCGCGCGTACTTCCATGAGTGCGGCGCCGTCCGGCGCAGCGAGATTCACGGACGTCGTGAACGAGTCCGCGTTGGTGAGCACTACCGGGGTGATGAGGGACGGCACGCGTGCGGCAACTGTCGGCCCCTCCACCGTGAGCAGGAGCTGCCCAGCCTCCACCGCGTCACCCTCCTGCACGTGTGCGGTAAAGCCCTCGCCCTTTAGGCCGACGGTATCCACGCCCACATGGACCAGAATTTCCGCGCCGTTTCCCGCCCGAAGGCCCACGGCGTGACGGGTCTCGGGGACCGTGACCACTGTGCCCGCAACGGGGGAGCGGACCTCCCGCAGCTCGCCCGAGGGATCGATCGCGAACCCCGGGCCAAGAACGCCGCTCGAGAACACGGGGTCCGGGACGTCGGCGAGATCGAGCACGCGGCCGGGGAAGGGAGCGACGAGGCCGAGAGGAGCCTCGGCCTCGTCGCGGTTCTTCTTGGAGAAGAGTCCAAACATGGGGTGTCGTCCTTTCCTAGTCGTCGTGGCCGATGATCGAGTTGATCTCGGTCTTGTACAGGACTGCCCTGCCACCGTAGACGGCCTGGACGCCGCCGGCGACCTCGAACACGTCCACGGCGCCGAGGCGCTTGAGGTCGGGCTTGTTGACCTTCGCGGGATCGTGCACCGAGACGCGTAGGCGGGTGATGCACGCGTCCACGTCTTCGAGGTTCTCGGCGCCGCCGAGGGCGTCGATGATCTCGAGCGACGTGGCGTGGATGTCACCCTTCGCGCCACGGGCGCCTGCGCCGGCCGCGGCCGGCGCAGGGGTATCAAGCGTCGGGTCGGCTGCGTTGTCATCGAGGCGGCCCGGGGTGGCCACATTGAAGCGGGAGATGTACCAGCGGAACGTCACGTAGTAGAGGAGAAACCACACGGCGCCCTGCACGAGGACGTACATCCAGTGAGTCGTGTCTTGGCCCTGGAGGATGCCAAAGAGAGTGAAGTCGATCGCGCCACCGGAGAAGGTATTGCCGATGCGGATCTGAAGCAGATCGGCCACGAGGAACGAGAGGCCGTCAAAGAAGGCGTGGATCACGTACAGCAGCGGCGAGACGAAGAGGAACATGTACTCGATCGGCTCGGTGATGCCCGTGATGAACGACGTGAGAGCCACGCCAAGGAAGAGGCCCGCGAACTTCTTGCGGCGGCCCGCGGGGACGCTGTGGTACATCGCGAGGCACGCGCCCACGAGCCCAAACATCATGGTGCCGAAGCGGCCCGCGAAGTACTTCGTGCCCTCGGTGTAGAGACCCGTGTGGTTCGGGTCGGCGAGCTGCGCGAAGAAGATGTTCTGCGCACCGGAAACGGCTTGGCCGGCGACCGTCTCGGTGCCGCCCAGCGGAGTGTACCAGAACATCGGGTAGATCATGTGGTGGAGGCCGACGGCTCCCGAGAGGCGAAGGATGAATCCGTAGAGGAATGTTCCAAACACACCGAGCCCGGCGATGCCTTTACCCATCGAGACGAGTGCGTGCTGCATGGGTGGCCACACGAGGAAGAAGAGCGTGCCGAGCGGGATCGCGATGAGGGCCATCGCGATGGGCACGAAGCGGGAGCCGCCGAAGAAGCCGAGCACCTGGGGCAGCTGGATGTTGTGGTAGCGGTTGTGGACCCACACGGCGATTGCGCCGATCACGAGGGCACCCACGATGCCGGTGTCGATGGCCGCACCTTTAGGGTCGAAAATCTTGAGGAGCGAGGCTTGCGTACCCGTCATGACGAGGTAGCCGACGATGCCGGCGAGGGCCGCGGTTCCCTTGTCACGCTTGGCGAGGCCGATGCATAGGCCGATCGAGAGGAGGAGGGGGAGGTTCGTAAAGACGACCGCTCCCGCATCCGCCATCACGGTGAAGATGGCCTGGAGGATCGAGTTCTTGAGGAACGGGTAGGCGGCAACCGTGTTGGGGTTGGAGAGCGCGCCGCCGATCCCGAGGAGGAGACCCGCTGCGGGGAGGACGGCGATGGGGAGCATGAAGGCTTTGCCGACCTTCTGCAGCGACTTGAACGGGGAACCCACGCGGTCGCGAAGCGACGTGTTCGCTGCGGGTGTGGTGGTGGAGGACATGGGAAATACACCTCAGTGTGTAGGGCCCAGGTCTTGCCTCCGGGGAGTAACAATCCTGCGTGTTGTAGCTACTGTATGCCCCTTGAAGCCGTGTCGCCAAGTCCCAGGTCTTATGCCAAGGTTGGTGTACCCCTCGTGAAAGGTTGTGTGTGATGCACCCCGTTGTTGCCGCCCTCGAAGGCACCCTCATCGTCTCCTGCCAGGCCTACCCCGGCGAACCCATGCGCGACCCGAACACCATGGCCCGCATCGCCGCCGCCGTCGAACACGGCGGAGCCTCCGCCGTCCGCGCCCAAGGCCTCGACGACATCCGCCACGTCAAAAACGCCCTCACCACCATCCCCGTCATCGGCATCTGGAAAGACGGCACGGATGGCGTCTTCATCACCCCCACCCTCCAACACTGCGAAGCCGTCATCAACGCCGGAGCAGACATCCTCGCCGTCGACGGTACCCGGCGCCCTCGCCCCGACGGCCTCACCTTCGCCGAAACCGTCCGCCGCATCCGCGACATCACTGACATCCCCGTTATGGCCGACTGCGACGACGAAACCTCCGCCCTCATCGCCGCCGAAGCCGGCGCCGACATCATCGGCACCACCCTCGCCGGCTACACCGGCGCCCGCGAGAAAACCCCCGGCCCCGACCTCGACCTCCTGGCCGCCCTCGTCGAGAAACTGCCCGGCACAGCCGTCGTGGCAGAAGGCCGCGTCCACACCACCCAGCACGCCGCCGCGTGCCGCGGAGCCGGAGCGTTCGCCGTCGTCGTCGGCACCGCCATCACCCACCCCACGAGCATTACCCGCTGGTTCCACGACGCCGTCACCACCACAAGCCCCAACGGCGCTTCTGCGTAGCTGCCGAGCGAAGCGCGCTGCCGCCCGTAGCGGAAGCGCCGTGAGCCCTGCGGGGAGCGTGAGGCGCCGCGGCTGGGTACGCTAGTGCGGTGAACGATTCCGACGCCCTCCCTCGCCGCAACACGCCAACGTTTGCCGATATCCCGCGCTTTGGCGGCACGGATGCCGCCGTGTCCCGAAAGCAGACGTACGAGCAGCTGCGGCGGATGTCCACGTGGCGGCTCCTATCCGCCACGAAGGCGCCTGCGACCCTCGCGATTTTGCAGACGGTTTTCCCCGCGGGCGACCGTCGGCTCGACCGCTCCGAGCTCGTGGCCCGCGTGGCGAGCCACCTCGACCTCCTGCGCGGCGACGAGGATGTTCAGCGCGGCGCTTCGGAGTATGTCGACTCGTGGGTGCGCGAAGGCTATCTCACGAGGCGCGACGATCCCACGACGGTCGAAACGACCTTCGAACTGTCGGTGTCCACCGTGGAGGCGATCAGTTTCATTTCGTCCCTCGAGGAGCATCGCCCCACGACGACGGAATCCCGCCTCACGCTCGTCATGCAGCAGTTTGAGCGACTTGCCGAGGACACCGAAGGCGATCGAGATGTGCGCCTTCGCGGCCTCCAGCTTCGCCGCGCGCAGATCGAAAGGGAGATCCAGGCGCTGAGCGAGGGCGAGCTCATGCTCCCGCCGGCCGAGCATTCCGCGGAGCGCCTTCGCGATATCCTCCAGGTCGCCGACGAACTGAGCGGTGACTTCCTTCAGTACCGCGAGGACCTTCGCGCTGTTGACCTGCATCTTCGTGAGCAGATTCTTTCGCCTGATGGCTCGCGCGGCGAAATCCTCGAGCAGCTCCTCGCGGGCGATGATCTCCTCGGTCAATCTAAGGTGGGCAAGACCTTCACGGCGTTCTTCAGGATGCTCAACGATCCCAAACAAAACGAGCGAGCTCAAGACCTCGTGGATCGCCTCCTTTCGCGCGACTTTACGCGCACTCTTACGCGCCGTGAACGCGACCGCCTCGCGAACGTCTTTAGCGACCTGTACGAGCCCGCGCAAGAGGTCCTCGACGTCAAGACCGAGCTCTATCGTTCGCTCGCGCGGTTCGTGCGCAGCCAGGACTTCCGCCAGCACCGCGTCCTTCTCGATCTTCTTCAAGAGGCGCAGGGCATCGCCCTCGCTCAAAAAGACAGCGTGAGCCATCGCAAGGTCGAAGAGGTCGATCTGGGGCTTTCGCGTGCGCAGATGAGCTCTGTCGCTCAGCACCTTCTCAAGGACCCGAGCGATCCCGGCGTACCGCCAGAGGCCGAGGTCCACGACGCCTCGCGTCTCAGCGTCGAGGTTCTGGATGAGCTTGTTCGCACGAACGACATTGACCTCGTGGGGCTCACATCGTCCGTGAACGAGGTCGTTCACGCGAAAGGTCAGGCGAGTATCGGGCAGGTCGTTCGCGAACAGGGGTTACCCCAGGGGCTCGCGAGCGTCATCGGCCTCATGTTCCTCGCAACGGCACACGCGAACGCTCGCGAGGGGGACACGGAGATCGTGCGCTGGCGCGAAGATTCCCTCGAGACGGGCGACACGGATTACGCGGCGCGCGTGCCCGCATTCTTCTTCCTCAGCGAGGTACCGGAGCCATAGTGGGCTCGTTGGGAGGCGCGGCATCTCGCTGCCGCGCTGCCGAGACGGCGATACCCGCGAGCGGCATCACGAGGAATCGCACCGAATCGATCACGAATGGCACGAAAATCAACAGCAGGTTGAACCGGGGAAGTTGGTCGCGAAGTGACTCAGGATCCGGTGAAAAAGCGACAACTACCGGGGCGAGGACCAGGGCCCAGATTGCCGCGCTCACGAGTGCGCCTGCGAGAAAAAGGAGCGCCGCGATCGCCCCGAATCGGGCGGCTCCCTTTGAGGGGCAGCGTTTGAGGGCGCGAACGATGGCGGGGGTGGCCGCGATGACGAGCACATTCGCCGTCAGCGCCGCCACGACGCACACGAGGACTGAGCGCATGGCGGTAAAAAATAGCGTGTTGACGCCTCGAAGGGCCGGCATCGCTTGCGGTGGATCCTGGATGACGATGGGGAACACTGCGAGCACGAGGGCGACGCCTGGCGCGAGGACGAGAAGTGCGAGCGCAATCGAGGAGAGAAGGATCCACGCACGCGCGGGAGGGCGATGAGTGTTGGCGGTATACGCGTGAACCGGAGCGATCACGACGCCTCCTCAAGCGCGGAGGGTTTGCCGAGGTACACCCGAATGCTCGCGAAGAAGAGATACACGAACCTGGCGATGTCGAGGATCGGAGGGATGGCGAAGGCAGCGGTCACGAAAGGCAAAGCGACGTTCCGTGCGCTCTCATTGTTTGAAGTTGCCGCATCGAGCACATTCATCACCACGAGGTCGAGGACGACGACCACGACGAAGCTGAGGAGCATGATAACGGGGCCCACCACGAAGTAGATGAGCGAGTGAATGTTGGTCCGGAACACCTTGCGTGTGCACCGCTTGAGAGCCGTGAGCGCAAACGGGAACGAGAACAGAGCGAGAAGGTTCGTGCCGACTAGCCAGCAGACGATGAGGACAGCGAGCGATTTCAGGCTCTCCACGAGCGAGTCGAACTGCTTCGCGTAGGTGCCCACATCATTTGGACCCTGGGGCGATGGTGAAGGGGACCCGCTTAGCAGGAAAGTAATGATAATCGGCAGTACGGGGATCATGGCCAGTGCGAGACCGCTGAACAGCATCCATAGCGCAGCGGGGCGTCGGTGTGAGGGGGGTGCGGGTGCCGCCACGGTACCTCCCTGGGCTCATTGAAGGTGACGCACACAACCTTACGGCACGCGCGCGGGGTGGGGGAGGCGGACGGTTACCGCGCCAAAGCAGAGCCGGTGGGGTCAGAGCGGGGATCAGCGGAGTAAACGATGACGCCCGCAAACGACAGGACTGCGAATCGCACAAGATCGATGGCGAGCGGGACAGCGAATGTTCCAAAGACGAGCAAAGCTTTGAGCCCTTCCCACTCGGTCCTCAACGCGCCTGTGGCGGGATTGCTGGAGACCTCGGTCGGGAAGGTCAAGGAGAGGGCGACCATGGCGGCTGCGCTCAGAACGGCGAGGAGCGGCCCGAGGATGAAGACGATAATCGCCGTGAGAGCAAAACCGATGCGCCCCGCACCTTCGCACCGCGTGAGTGCCACGATCGCAAACGGGACCGCAGTAAGCCCGGCGAAGTTCCCTGCGCCGAAGAACACGCCGAACACGAAGACAAACGCGGAGGCGCGCGAGATGAGTATGTCGAGTCCGGCCAGCGGGCTGCTGTCCCCAGGAGACTCGGAGGCGACAGGCACGAGCCACATCGCGCCAGGGGCGAGGAACGGCCCCAAAACGACACAGACGAGAGCGATCGTCGCAAGAATGACCCAAATCCTCGCGGGGCTGCGATGGTTGTTGGCTATAAGCGAGGGCAGGGACACGGCGGCTCCTTCGAGTGAGGTGAGAGGACGTAGTCAACCTATGAACTCAAGCGCAGGCCAGATAGAGGCGGCTGAAAATTGTGGATAACTCTTGTGCGGCCGGTAGGCTTGAGGGCGTGGAAAACGAGAAGGGTCCGCGCATGCGTGAACACGAGGAAACCGCCACCGACGGTCGCACTGTTCCGGCGGCAACGCCGAGCACTGACCGCGACGAATGGGCGCTCGCAAGCGACGACGAAGACCTCACCTACGCCGGCTCCACAGGGGGAGCGCTCGTCGAGGACTCCCGCCGCGTTCTCGTTGCCCTGCTTCAAGGGCCCTACCTGGACGGTCGACGCGACCCCCAGCGCTACGGCCAGCTCCTTCGAGATCGCGCCTACATCGAGCAGCGCCTCGCCGACATGTTCCTGGAACTTGTTCTCGACGATGACGCGCAGGTCGCATTCGTGCGCCAGAGCGAGGACGACCCCGATGCCCCGAAGCTTCTGCGTCGACTCACGGGCCTCAACCGACTCGACACCGTCCTCCTCCTCGTGCTGCGCCAGCACCTCCTTACGCAGTCCTCGCGCGGCCAGCGCGCCGTCGTGAGCGAGACGGAACTTATCGCTAACATCGCCCCGTATCGGCGCTCGACCTCGACCGACGAAGCCGGTTTCATGAAGGACATCCGGGCCTCAATCGCAAAAATTCAGCGCGCGGGCCTCCTCGAGGAACAGGGTGACTCGTTCGAGGTTTCCCCCGTTCTCAAACTCATGATCAACCCGGATACGGCGCGCACCTTCATCGACCTCTACGAGCGCGCGGGTGACGACATCACGGGCGCCGCCAATGCGCTCGACAACCTCGGTGCCACGAACGAAGGGCAGGCGAAGTGAGCAACACGACCGGCGAAGTGCCCCTCAGCGACGTGCACAACACCCTCGACGGCTTGGGCGAAGCAGGCGTCGGAACCGCCCCCGAAAACCCCCGCCGCGAGCCGAGCGACCCCGAGCACCCGCACCCGGGCCAATGGCGCCTCAACCACGTGCAGCTGAGCAACTGGGGAACCTTCCACGGCACCCACGACCTCGAGATTAGTTCGAAGGGCTACTTCCTCACGGGTGGTCCCGGCACCGGCAAGTCCACGTTGCTCGACGCGATCAGCGCGCTCTTGACCCCACCTCGTGCGCTCCACTTCAACGCCGCGGCCTCCGATGCCGGGCCGCGCAGCACGAAGTACCGCCGCACCGTCGCGAGCTACGTACGCGGTGCGTGGGCGATGCACTACGACCCCGCAACCGGCGAATTCAGCCAGGAAGTTCTGCGGGAGAACTCGACACTCAGCGTCGTGAGCCTTCGCTTCGGAAACGGACTAGGTGAAACCCTCCAGCTCACACGCATGTTCTTGCTTCAATCCGGGCACAGCGCGGATTCGGACGTCAAGAGTCTTTACGTCATCTCCTCGAAACCCTACGACGTGAGCGAACTGCGTCCTTTTGTGGGCACGAGCATCGAGGGCCGCGAACTCGAAAAGACCCTCGAGGGCACCGAAACCTTCCGCCAGTTCCGCGAGTACCGCGCGCGTTTCAGCCAGATCCTTGGGATCCCCGACGAAAAAGCGCTCGGCTTGCTCCACAAAATCCAATCAGCGAAGGAGCTCGGCGACGTCAACGCGCTCCTTCGCGATTACATGCTCGACGAACCCCGCACGTTCGACCTCGCCGATCAGGCACTCGCCAATTTCCAGAACCTTTCCGAGGTGTATGACGCGCTCGTGACCGCGCGCGAACAACGCGACGTTCTCACGGGCCTCAAGAATGCCGACCAGGTATGGCGCGAGGCTCGCTCTCGCGGAAGTGAACTCGTCGACCGCCGAAACGACATTGACGTGTTCGCTGCGAGCCACCTTGTGCGGCTTCTCGCCGATGAAAAAGACCGGCTGGTGCGCGACCAAGACCGCCTCCGTGCGCACCGCAACCGCCTCTCGCAGGACATTTCCGACGCCCGCGGCGACCTTGCTCAACTCAAAGAGCAGCGTAAGAGTGCCGGTGGCGGTGAGATCGATGACTGGAAAAAGCAGATCGCGGGCCTCGAGGTTGAGCGCGACCGCCGCCGCGAACGCGCGACCGAATTCTCGGGACAGCTCGCGCTCGCGGGCCTGCACACCCCCTCGAACGAAGAAACCTTCACGCAAACCCAGCGCGAGGTCGCGAAGCTGCGGGCCGCACTCGAGGACGACGAAAAGAACGAAGCGCAAACCCAGTGGGAAGCAGAGGCCAAGGTCCGCGAGCACGCGCACGCTCTCGAAACGACCCGCCAGGAACTCGCCTCTCTCACGACGCGCGCCTCGAACCTCCACTCCGATGACGTCGCGCTTCGCGATCTCCTCGCTGAGCGTACGGGCGTAGCGCCAACCGACCTGCCGTTCGCCGCCGAGCTGCTGCAAGTGCGCGCGGGAGAGGAAGAATGGACGGCCGCCGCCGAGCAGGCACTGCGCGGCCTCGCCCGCTCGATCCTCGTGCCCGAACGGGCCTACCGCGCTTTCGCGCGCGAGATCGACGGTATGAAACTGCGGCGGCGCGTGTCCTATAACCGCATCAACACGAACGTCAAAACCGCCCCCAAGAAACTCGATGCGCGCTCGCTCGGGGCGAAGATCGAGATCCGCGAAGGCGAGTTCCACGAGTGGCTCTCGAATGAGGTTGCCTCGCGTATGGACTACCTGTGCGCCGAAAACCTCGAGGAGTTCACCAAGCATCCACGAGCGGTATTGCGCTCCGGCCAGATCAAGCACTCCGCGACACGCCACGAGAAGAACGCCGAGCGGCAGATCAACGACCGCTCCAACTGGGTGCTCGGTTTCGATAATCGCGCGAAGCGCGCCGTGTTCGAAGCGGAGCGTACACGCGCTGAACAGGCCCTGTTCGAGGCGCAGGCCCGGCGTCGCGATCTCGAAAAGGAAGCCCAGACCCGCCGCGAAAAGCTCTTCGCGCTCCAGGCAATTCAGGCCGTGACGTGGGACGACGTGGATGCCGCGAGTGTCGCTCGCCGCATTGCCAACCTCGAGGACATGGTGCGTGCAGCCGAGGACGGCTCCAGTGCCCTCACAGAAATTGCGCGGCAGATCGACCAGGTCGAAATGTCGATCAGCGAAGGCGACGAGGAGCTTCTCGAGATCGTGGGCCAGCTCGGTCGCGTCAACGAGCAGCTCGATCAGATTAGCGAACGCCACCTCCAGGCCGAAGCCCAGCTCGAAGAGGGCACGCTCTCACCGGAAACGACGGCCGACCTCGAGGAGCGCTTCCGCGCAATCGCACCCACACTGCTCATCTCCAACATCGACCAGGTGACGCGCGATGCCTCCGCAACACTCGATGCGGAACTGATGGCGCTCGCGAAGAAAACCGCGCGCGCTGAAGAAGATATGCGCACGGCCATGCGCGAGTTCACGCGGCGCTGGCCCGCGGGCGGTGCCGATGTCGACACCTCGCTCGAAGCCGCCCCCGAGTACCTCGCGATCCTTCGCGGCATCGAAGAGGAAAAGCTTCCCGAAGTCGAGGACCGCTTTTTCGAATTCTTCACCTCGAACACCCTCGGCGACGTGCAGGCTCTCGCGACAGCGATTGCGCGCGAACCCGCCCAAATCCGCAAGCGCCTCGCGAAAATCAACGAGCTGCTCGCGCAGGTTGAGTTCCATGAAGGGCGTTATCTCCAGCTGTCGATGCGACCCGTGCACCTCGCCGCGCTCGACGAGTTCAAGCGCGCGCTCAACGAGGCAACGAGCTCAAGTCTCGAAAACGACCTCACGCTCGACCGAGACAAGGCGGAAGAGCGTTTCCTCGCGCTCCAAAACCTCATGGACATCATCACGAAGGCCCGCACACGCGAAGACCTCGCCTCCCGGGCGATCCTCGATGTCCGCCGCCACGTCCACTTCCACGCTGAAGAGGTCAACGAGGCCGGCGAAGTTGTGCACGCGCACGAATCGGGCGGCCCCCTGTCGGGTGGTCAGAACGAACGCCTGACGACGTTCTGCCTCGCCGCAGCTTTGCGCTACCAGCTCGCCGGGACCGGCGTGGATGTGCCCAGGTATGCGCCCATCATCATCGACGAGGCGTTCAGCAAGGGCGCGGGCAAGTTCATTACCGCCGCGATGGAATCCTTCCGCCACTTCGGTTTCCAGGTGATCCTCGCGAATCCCGGAAAGAATCCGCAGGCGCTCGCGCCGTTCATCGGCGGCGTAGGCGTCGTCTCGATCCGCGAGGACCGCTATTCCTCCGTGAGCCCGATCGATTTCATTCCGGCTGCGTAGCGCTTGTGGTGAGCTCCTCGAGGGCACCTAGGGGGATCGTGAGCCACTCCGGCCGGTTTTGCGATTCGTAGACGGCCTCGTAGGCGGCTTTGTCGAGCTCGAACACGCGCGAGAGAACGCGCAGATCCTCCGGGTCGCCCTCGCCCCCGCGCGCGGAACGCTCGGCGAGATACGCCTCGAGGAAGGCTTCCCGCGCTTCGCGTGCCCATGCGCGTGCATCGAGGCCCTCATTCAGTTCAACGTAGGCCGCTGCGTAGTCGATGCTGCGCAGGATCCCCGCGACGTCCCGGCAGGGAGAATCGACCTTCACGCGCTCCGCCATGGGGCGCAGCGGCTCGCCCTCGAAGTCGAGAAACACCCAACCCTCGCTCGGTGAATTGAGGACTTGCCCGAGATGGAGATCGCCGTGGATCCGCTGGAACGGCGGCCACGAGATCCTCAAGGCCCGCGTGTAGAGAGCGTTTGCGGCGTCGGTGAATTCCTCGAGTGCCGGGAGCGTCTCGGCGTGGTGTGCGAAACGACGCTTCATCGACTCGAGGGTGAGCGCGAGCGTATTGGTGCTCACGCGGTCAGTGGGCAGGGCACGTGCGAGATCCGTGTGGATCTGTGCGAGGGCGGTGCCGAGGCCCGACGCCTGCTCGGAAAAATCGATGCCCTGGGCGGCAGCGATGAGGGCCTCGCGCCAGGCATCTTGCACATCCGGCAGGAACCGGTTGAGCAAAGCGACGTCGGAGCTGCCCAGAGCGTCGACACCGCGCACGTACCCGAAGAACTGCGGGATCTGCGTATTGCCCTCGGATTGGAGCGCTTCTTGAAGTTCGGCGTCGGGATTCGTACCGTCATGGAGATGGCGGAAAAGCTTGAGGATGTACTCGCGACCGCTTTCCGTATGAATGATGAGGGACGTGTTCGACTGCTCGCCCACGAACCTCTCGGTTGCCGTGATCGCCTTGAGATCACCCTGTACGCGCTGCGCGGTTTCAGCGATCAGCATCGGTTCGAGCGAGAGTCCCTCGCCTGAAGCCCCTTCGAAAAGGGCGCGCGCGAGAAGCGCGCGAGCACGATCAATCCCGGTGGCGTCATACACGTTGTGCTGGCCCACTGGAGTGTCGACCTGCGTGATGAGACTGTCGAGCTCACCATCGTCGACCCGACCGTCCTTGTTCCAGGCCACGGGCAAAGCGAAGCGCACGCCATCACCCGCACCAAGTGCGACAAACGACACCACGAGATGATCGTCCTCGGCAAGACGAGTCCAGCCGGCAATCTGAAGCTCGGGAGCGGTGCCGTGCACACCGCCGTACCAGCGCTGTCCCATGATGAAACGCGAGGCATCCTCGAGGAACTTTTCGCGGCGAAAGTGATCGGAAAACACGATGCTGAGCATGGGACTCCCTACGCTGGGATACTTGGGCCCTCTTAGACTAACGCCGCTGGTAGTGTGGCGGGTGAATTCGAGGCATTCGTGGGAAGGAGAATCGTGCGAAAAGAGTCGATTCTCCGCCGCACCCTGGCGCGCACCGCAGCGTGCGCGCTCGTGCTTGCGGCAACCGTCGGACCAGCCCTTGCTCCCGTGCCCCACGCCCCTGGCGCCGCATCCCTCGTTCCCGCGGCGCACGCAGTCGGTGAAGACGGTCCCTTCACGCTCCCCGCGGATCCGTCCGCGCTCAAGCACACCGCAACCCTCGGCAATCCCGGTGACTTTGACCTATTTTTCATGGTGTCCGCGGAGGATCTCGAGACACTCGACACGGACTCGATGAAGCTGCTTTCGAGTACCGAATCCGGGGACGCGAAGCCCACGAACGGCGGCAAGAAACTCTCCCTCAAAGGGGTGGGAGAGTGGAAGATTTCGGACACACGCGTGAGGTTCACTCCCGAAAATCCCAAGGCGGGCGGGTCACACAGCGTGCAGTTCTCGGTACGTTCGAAGGCCGGCTACGAATCCGCACCCGTCACCCTGACCGTGACCTATCCCGGTATTCCGAGCGTGAGCGCACGCGCCGCGGAAGGCGAAAAAGTGACGATCCCCCTAGCTATCGACGGCACGGGTGTGGACCCCGCCACGCTTGCCTTCACGCTCGAGGGGCTCCCCGCGGGCAGCACGCTCGTCGAAGGCGGCACGCGTCTCATCGTCCCCGATGAAGGAACGTGGGTCCTCGCAACCGACGGCCACCCGAGCGTCACCTTTACTCCTCGACGCGAAAGACTCGGAGCCCAACCACGACCCGTGACGCTTGAAGGGCGCGACCAGAAAACGCACCCCGCCGCGAGGGGCACGGTGACCGTGAATACTCCTTCGATCAGGGACATCACGCGCGCAGCGGGCTACGGCCAACCGGTCGTTTTCGAACTCGCGAGCGCCACGTCACAGGTGGATCCTTCGACGCTTAAATTAGCCCCCTTCGGCGGTGAAACCTCCTACTACACTTCCGGTGACGGTCTTTCGGTGACCGTTGCCGACCAGGGCACGTGGGTTCTGGACCGATCAGCACAAACTCTCACGTTCACGCCCTTGAGTGACCGGGTGCGAGACGTGACGCCGATGGGAGTGACGGCAGCGGACAGCGAAGGCAACACATCCTCGGTTGCCCCCATGAACGTGGGCTACCCCCAAGTTGGTGCACGCTATACGGCCGTGAAGTGGGGGCAGGCCGCAATGTTCACCCCGCTCGACGGTTCCCTCAACGTCCAGCCTTCAACATTCGCCTTCAGCGACCACGACATGCCCGCTGGAACGAGCATTTCCGCTGATGGGAAGGCCATGCGAGTACCGAACGAGGGAGTGTGGGAATTCGATGCGAACGCGCGCACAGTGGCGTTCACTCCCGACAGCTCCCTACGCGACTCGCCCCATGTCGCCACCTTTACGATCGACAGCGCTCTCGCTTCCAACACGACGAGCGGAACTCTCCACGCGCAATACGCGAGCGCGGTTCCCACGGCACGCGACGACGAAGCCCTCTCCAACAGCCGAGTCAACTCAGTGACCATCGACGTCCTCGGGAACGACACCCCCGCGAGCCCCGGCCAAGGTTTCGATTCCGAGACTCTCGTGCTCCACAGCGCGAGCGCGACCAACATCCAAGAACTCGTCGCAGGCTCAGGGCGCCGCCTTGAAATCCCCGAAGAAGGCGTATTCGAGGTGACGAGCGCGGGCGGCGTGCGCTTTACGCCCGCCGCCACATTCGTCGGGCGAACAACACCGATCGAGTACACGGTCGAGGACGCTTCTGGGCTCCGCACGAGCGCTCACATCGTGGTCGACGTTGAACCTCTCGTCCCCGGACCCAGCTCCGCCCAGCGCGAAGCGGGACTCAACGCGATCCTTGGGCGCCTCATGCCCTCCTCGAGTGCGACCTTCGCTGTCTTCGCGACGAGCACGGCGCTCCTAATCTTCACCGGAATCGTGTCCCTGTGGGTCGGCGCACAGATGCGCCACGACCGTAAAGGCGACCGCTAGAACCCCCTCAGTCGAGGATCTTGCGGGACTCGACACCTAGGTGCGCAAGCAGAGGCTCGTGCGCGCGAATCCGCTCGCGGAGCTCCTCCACCTCGATCGACGAGCCCCACGCGTGCTGTGCGATCGCCACGAGACGAGGAAAGAGCATGTACTCGAGGTGGCGAGCAGTCGGAATGTACTGGCCGAATGCCGTTGCCTCGATGCCGAGCACGAGTGCTTCGTGCTCCTTCTTCAGTCGCTTGGGGAGGGGCTCCGCTTTGAGGACGTCCTCGAGGCTCAACTCGGGACGCGCGCCCACGGGCTCGTTCCGGCCCTGCACGCGGTCAAGGCCGAGAACCGATTCGGGCGCTGCAACCGTCTGAAAGCCGCGCGAAGCCGCAGACTTGGCGCCCTTCGGATCGCTTCCTGCAAGCACAATCGCGTCGTCGGGAATTCGTACGAGCCTCGACGAATCCCATACCGCGAGGCGCTTGCCCTTATCGCGTAGGACCTCGCCCGCGAACGTCATAAAGCGGCCAAGGATCTCGCTTTCGCGCGAATAGCCCCACTCCTCGCGGCGCGTGCGCGCCTCGGCAGAGTGCTCCCACTCCGTCAGCGGGGCATCCTCGCCACCGACGTGTACGAACGGGGAGTCAAAAATATCGGCGACCTGCTCGAGCACGTCACGCACAAACTGGAAGGCCGTTTCCGATGTGCCCAGCACGTGATCGCTCACGCCCCACGTCTCGCGCACGAGCAGCTGGCGTTCAGGGTAGTTCCCGAGAGACGGGTACGCGGCGATCGCCGCTTGGGCGTGACCAGGAAGATTCACGCCCGGCACGACGGTCACGCCGCGCGAACGCGCGTACCGCACAAGCTCACGCAGTTCCTCCTGCGTGTAGAAACCGCCGTGGCGATCCTCCGCGAACGTGTCCTCACCCTCGAATGTCGGGGTACCCTCGACAGTGCGCTCGCGCCATGCGCCAACTTCGGTGAGCCGCGGGTATCCACTCACCTCGAAGCGCCAGCCCTGATCGTCGGTGAGATTCATATGCAGGATGTTGAATCGGTACACGGCCATCACCGTGATGAGCCGCTTGAGATCCTCAACGGGCAGGAAGTGCCGCGCGGGATCAACGAGCAGGCCGCGCCATGCGAACGTAGGAGAATCGCTCAGGGTAAGCGCAGGGATACGGTAGGTCGCCTCCGACGGTTGCTCGTGACCCACCGTTGCCGCTGCGGCGAGTTGGGACCGCACTGCCGAAAGGTGGACGATCTGCGCGAACGCGTTGCGACCATCGGCGAGCGCCGCCTCGCTACCGGCAGTAATCGATGCGCCGTTGTTGTGGATCGCGATCGAGAAATCGGTGCGCGGCAGGTCCTTATTCACGCCGACCGTGACCTCGCCGAAGGGATCTGACGTCAGCCAGTCCCCGGCTGGAGAATCCCCCCAGCGCACCGACACCGGCTCGGGGATGAGGGGGAGGGGAGCGGTATTGAGCTCAGACTGCGTGGACATGGCACTCCTGGGGTAAATCGGCGGCCCTGCGCGATGATGCACAAAGATACAGTCCAACCCTGTCACGCGGGGATAGGTACACGCTGGAAAAGGGGTGGCCGATGCATGCCGGGAGGTGTCGGACAGAAAAACGGGCAGCCCCGAGGGGGCTGCCCGCATGAACTGATCGGTGTGGCCTCGATCCTCTTCCCACGACGCAGAGCGTCAGGATCGAACCCCTCTCCCGATCAGCGGTAGGTGACGAAGATGACCTTCGACGTCCAGATATCGCGGTGGACGACCTTCTGGCGCGAACGGCTCGCGTCGACAACCTTGCCGTCACCCGCGTAGATGCCCACGTGACCGTAGTTGTTCTGCGTGAACACGACGAGATCGCCGGGGCGAGCCTCGCTTTCCGAAATGATCGTGCCGCCGAAGGCCTGCTTGCGCGCCGTGCGAGGAATCGAGATGCCGTGTTCGCGGTACACCTTCGAGGTGAGGCCCGAGCAGTCGAAGCCGGAGGGCGACGAGCCGCCCCACACGTACGGCGTGCCGAGGTACTTCTTGGCGCTTTCGACGATCGCCTCGCCTGAGACATCAGACTGAGCCGACGTCTTCGGAGCGGGAGCCGCGGTGCTTGCGGCGCGCGTTGTCGAGATCTCGACCTTGCCCGAGTTGAGTTTGTCCCAGGTGCGGGGGCCTACGACGCCGTCGACGCCGATACCGGCCGACGACTGGAAGTTGCGTACGGCGTTGTAGGTGCCGCGGCCGAAGGAACCGTCGACCTTGATGCCTGCGCCTGCGTTGTTGAGCAGGTTCTGGAGGTCCTTGACGGCGTCGCCGCGGTTGCCTCGGCGGAGTTTCGGCGTGGAGTTAACCGAAGTGGTGTCCTTGGAGGTTGCGGCCGAGCCGGCGCCTGAGTTGAGTTTGTCCCAGGTGCGGGGGCCTACGACGCCGTCGACGCCGATACCGGCCGACGACTGGAAGTTGCGTACGGCGTTGTAGGTGCCGCGGCCGAAGGAACCGTCGACCTTGATGCCTGCGCCTGCGTTGTTGAGCAGGTTCTGGAGGTCCTTGACGGCGTCGCCGCGGTTGCCTCGGCGGAGTTTCGGCGTGGAGTTAACCGAAGTGGTGTCCTTGGAGGTTGCGGCCGAGCCGGCGCCTGAGTTGAGTTTGTCCCAGGTGCGGGGGCCTACGACGCCGTCGACGCCGATGCCGGCCGACGACTGGAAGCTACGCACCGCGGTACTCGTATTACGGCCGAAAACACCGTCTGCCTTGATGTTCGCGCCCGCAGCCTTGAGCATGTTCTGGAGGTTCACCACTGCGTTACCGCGAGAACCGGGGCGAAGCTTCGGGGTGTTGTTCACCGCGGTGGGGTTGTTCGCCACGAGGGCCGAACGGGTGCGGGCACCGACAACGCCGTCCACACCGATACCAGCCGACGACTGGAACGTGACAACCGCGTTGCGGGTCTTTCGGCCGAAGGAGCCGTCAACGTTAATGCTTGCACCGTGGTGGTTGAGAAGAGACTGAAGCGCCTGGACGCGCTTGCCGCCACTTCCGGTACGCAGCGGGCTCGTGCCGAGCGCGGAGATGGACGGAAGCTTGGTGCCTGCCTGCGACACGGGGCCGCGATGCATGGAAGGTGCTGCATCGGCGGGAGCGAGCCCAAGGCCGGTAGCGGCGGTGGTGGCAACGGCGGTGAGGGCGGCAGCGCCAACAGCTCCCTTGGAGACAGGGGCGAGGAGGCTGCTGTAGTCGATGACGGCGGGGCCTTCGGCACGGTGTGTGCCGCGCTGTGCAGTACGAAGCATAAAGAGCAACTTTCCTACCCTCGCGATTGGTGTCCGCACCAATTCCCGCCACAGGGTGCACATCGAGGAAGCTCCCCCCGAAGTGACGGGAAGCGATTGCGGGGGGCAAGTCACGTGCATGACTCGCGATCCACATTAGGTGAGGGGTAGGGGGCTTGTGGACTCTCAGGAATCAATCAGACGGTCAAATTTGCCAAACTTTTACCGATAATTGGCCATGGTTATGCCGTGGCGGCTTTTCAAAAAAACTCCATCGTGGTAGTTACATCGATGTAATTTCATGGCGTGTACTCGTGCTAAAAGTGCTCGAATAAGGACATTAGGAAACTCGAAACGGGAAAAGAAAAAGCCCCCGCCGAAGCGGAGGCTTTTGTTGGTGGTCGGGGTGACAGGATTTGAACCTGCGACCTCTTCGTCCCGAACGAAGCGCGCTACCAAGCTGCGCCACACCCCGAAAAACTCCGCGAAAACCGTCAAAGGCCCGCGAACCTCATCAACTATAGCGCCTCTGCACGTCATGAAGCGAATCGATGTGGCGTGATCGCCACCACCGTGCCGAGCGCCGAGCCCTAGGTCAGGCGAGGCTTGAGGGTGAGGAGTGTGACCTCCGGCCGGTTTGCAAAACGCATGTTGTAGAAGGGGCTCGCTCCAATACCGCCACTGACGTGCAGTGGAACGCCTCGATGGAAACTGAGCCCCTTTGCCTGTGAACGGTGAAGATCGCAATTCGTCACGATCGCGCCAAAATACGGAACCGCAAGCTGGCCACCGTGAGTGTGCCCCGCGAAAATGAGGTCACACCCATCGTCGACAAACTGGTCAAGTACACGCTCGTAGGGCGCATGAGTGACGCCAATCTTGAAGGAAGGGCGAGTGCCCTTGGCAGCACACGCCGGATCTACCGGGGGAAACTCGTCGTGCTCGAGGTGGGGGTCATCGACCCCGACAACCTCCACGTCGCAGCTTGGAAGCTCGATGAGGGCTCGAGCGTTCGAAACATTCGTCCACCCGCCAGCGGTCAATTTCGCCACGAGCCGTTCGACCTCGAGCGGCTCATTCTGAACGCCATCACGGAAGTTCTTTGGCCTGGGATCGCGAAGGAGGTAGCGGAAAACGTTTCGCTTCCCCGCTGCGTATTTGTCGTTGGATCCGAGGGCCAAAAGCCCAGGACGTTCGAGGAGAGGTGCGATATCGCGTGCGATGGCATCGATAGCATCCTCGCTCGCCACATTGTCGCCGGTATTGACGACGAGATCGGGCTCAAGCGAGGCGAGGCTTCGCAAAAATTCGCGCTTCTTCGTTTGTTCGGGGAGCAAGTGTGCATCCGACATGTGGAGCACGCGGATTGGCTGGGCCCCGGAAGGGAGGACGTGCAGGTCGAGTGCGCGGATTTCGAAAAGGTTAATCTCGATGTGGCGGGCCCACACGTGGGCGGCCGCAGCGGTTCCGACGGCTGCAAGCGCGCTGGCGCCGCCAATGAGAGCGAGTGGCTTCGCGCTAGTCACCGGGGTAGTACTTCCTCGTATTCGGTGTAATCGTCATAATCCGGATCGTCAGGGTAGACGTAAATATAGCCGTCGCTATCGGGGACGCGCTCTTTCACCGGCGTCGTTTCCGCACGCGCAGCATTGGTGTCGCTGTTTCCCTGGTTGGTGTCATTCCCGTCGGGCTGTGCGGGAGCTGGAGAGTTCGGGGTCTTCGGCTCCGTTGGGTCCTCTTCGCTTGAGCCGCCGGAATCCTGCGTTGGCGGGGCGGATTGGACGCCCTGGGGCTTCGGCGGGAACGGAAGCGAGGGAAGCCCCTCGTGGGCTTTGATCATGAACTCTTGCCACGTGGGAAGCGAGACCGTACTGCCCCACACGTTGCCTACGAGGCGCTGGCCATCGACCTTCACGCCGGTGGGCCGACGGTTGGCGGTGGGGTTGCCGAACCACACCGCGGTGGAGAGGTTCTTCGTGAAGCCTACGTACCACGTGTGATACTGCTTCCCCGAGGTTCCTGTCTTACCGCCGGCATCGTGGCCGGGGATCGTCTTGCCCTTGCCCGTACCCTTCGGGTCCGAAAGCCCCTGCATGAGGGTCCATGCCACGGCGTTCGCAACTTCGGGTTTGATGGCTTGAGTGCATTCCGAGCTCGTGAACGGAAGCTCCTTGCCGTTGCGGTCAATCACTGCTTCGATAGGCTGCGGCTTACAGTACTTACCTTCGGCCGCAAACGCGGCGTATGCAGCGGCCATGCTCACGGCGGGGATGTTAATCTCGCCGATGACCTGCGATGCCGGGGAAAGGTTCGTTCCGAACATGTCGTTAACGGACTTTTCCTTGAGCTTCGGGTCCGCGTCGTCCCAGTTACCCGGGACCGCGCCGAGGGTACGCGCGGTATCAGCGATGTTGCACAGATCGGTGCGCAGCGCGATGTTGGCGTACGCCGTATTGATCGAGAACTTGGTGGCGTCGAGAACGCTCATGGAGCCGTGGATGTCCCGGCCGGCGTCCTTAAGACGCCACCCCGTGCCCGAGCGCCAGCGACCATTCTTGAGGCAGTGCGCCGGGAAGTTGTTGAACGTGTTCGAGCCACGCGGCACGGAGTTCCAGATCGAGCCGCCGTCGGTCAAGAACGTCGTGAGAACAAACGGCTTGAAGGTCGAGCCCACAGGGAAGCCGTTTCCGCCGCCAAGATAGCTGGGGGCCGTGTAGTTGAGTGAAGTCTCGCCAGGCTTTGCGTCCTTATAGGGGTTGAAGGTGCGGTTTTGTGCCATGACTCGCACCTTGCCCGTGCCGGGCTCGAGGCTCACGATCGCGTGACCGAATCCAGACTCGGAATCCGCAGGAACCTTGCGGTTGACGATGTCTTGGGCGATCTTCTGGCGGGCGGGATCGAGGGTCGTTTTGATCGTGAGACCGCCGCCGTAGAGGAGCCTGCGGCGCTCCTCTTTAGTCTTGCCGAACTTCGGGTCGCGCATGAGCGTGCGCGTGACGTAATCGCAGAAGAAGCCGTTTCCCCCGGCGGTCGAGCAACCCGCGCGTGCGTCAGTAATCTTGAGCATGTCCTCGATCGGCTGCTCTTTGGAGGTCTCGTATTCCTCCTTGTTGATGTACCCAAGCTGGTACATGTCGTAGAGCACCTGATTGCGCCGTTTGAGGGCATTCTTCGGATGCTTGACCGGGTCGTTTCCGTTCGGGGAGTTGGTAATGCCGGCAAGGAGAGCCGCTTCGCCCGGAGTCAAATCTTCCGCGCTCTTGGAGAAGTAGTGCTGAGCTGCGGTCTCGACTCCGTACTGTGACGGCCCGAACTGCGCCACGTTGAGATAGCCGTTGAGGATTTCCTCCTTGCTCCACTTTTTCTCAAGGGAGATGGCGATCTTGGCCTCGCGGAGTTTCCTAATGAGCGAGGATTCGGTCGCTGCCTTAATCGCCTCGTCATCGCCGCGCTGGAAAGCGTCCATGAGCAGAGCGTTCTTCACGTATTGCTGGGTGAGCGTCGATCCGCCCTGAAGGCTCTTTCCGGAAAGGTTGGAGACGAGGGCGCGGAACGTTCCCTGCGGGTCGAATCCGTTGTGCTGGTAAAAGCGACGGTCCTCGACCGCCACCACGGCGTGCTGAAGATCTTCGTCGATCTTGTCGAGCGGCACCATGACGCGGTTCTCGGAGTAGAAGGTCGCGAGCAGACTGCCATCGGCAGCCTCGATGCGTGAGGCCTCGTTGAGGGGCGCGACGTCGAGCTCACTCGGGAGGGAGTTAAAGAGGTTCGCGCCATCTTTCGCGGCGGCCGACATTGCGGTCACGACAGGAAGGAAGAAAGCGGCGAGCAGCACGCCGGCGAGAAGGCACACGGCGAGCAAGCCGCCCACGCCCGTGACGGCTTGGGTGAGAGTGGTGGTCGGTTCGTTCGAATTCGACCGAACCATTGGCTCCTGCTGAGACTGAGGCATGTCCACACCCTACTAAGGCGGGCAACAAAAGGGCAGTATCGCGCGTGTGAAAGTTGTGGGGAGACCTCGAATTGGGGGTCGCGTCACACTTTTATTAGTATGGAGTCACGCCAAAATTCGAAGTGAGTCAATCCGGGAGGTGCGGCAGTGAGCGTGGGCAGCGTTGACACGATTCACGACACGCGGCATTGGGCGGCCCAAGGGGCGTGTGCGAGCCTCAATCCCGAAGAATTTTTCGTGCAGGGCGCCGATCAACACAAGGCCAAAGTGGTGTGCCGTTCGTGCCCCGTGCTCAACCAGTGCCTTGCCGACGCCCTCGACAACCGCATTGAATTCGGTGTGTGGGGCGGCATGACGGAACGCGAACGGCGCCGCCTCCTTCGCGAACACCCGGGGGTCACGTCGTGGCTGCCCGTGCTCGAGAACCGGAAAGGTTCAAGCGCCCCCCGCTAAGCTGGGTGCATGGCTACGATTCACAAGTGGGAATACCTCACGACACCGCTGCTGATCCACAACACCAAGGCGATCCTGGACAATTTCGGCTCCGATGGTTGGGAGCTTGTCCAAGTCATCCAAGGGCCGCAAGGGCCCGAATCTCTCGTTGCTTATTTCAAGCGACCCATCACTGAAGGAGCCTGATTTCCTATGAGTACCGTCGAACAAAAGCTTAGCGAGCGCGGCCTTTCCCTCCCAGAGGTGGCAAAGCCCGTTGCCGCCTACGTTCCCGCCGTTGTGACCGGGAATTTCGTGCAGACTTCCGGTCAGCTTCCGCTCGTGGGCGGCAAGCTCGAGGTGACCGGCAAAGTGGGTGCCGAGGTCGAGGCTGACGAAGCGAAGAAGGAAGCTGAGAAGGCCACCCTCAATGCCCTGGCCGCGATCAAGGCTGAGATCGGGGATCTCGACCGCATTACGCGCGTCATCAAGGTGACGGGCTATGTCGCGTCGGCTCCCGGCTTCACTGCCCAGCCCGGCGTTATCAATGGCGCAAGCGAGCTGCTCGGTGACGTCCTCGGTGAGGCTGGTTCCCACTCGCGCGCGGCCGTCGGCGTTGCGGCTCTTCCGCTCGATGCATCCGTCGAGGTGGATCTTCTCGTGGAGTTCCGCTAGTCATGCAGCGCGAGCCCGATTCTTTCGGCGTGCGCCTTTCGTGGGTGCTCGCTCCGAATGCAGGGCCGCGAACGCTTGATGGCACGCGCACGTACATCTTTACAGCGGAGCGCACCGTGTGGATCGTCGATCCCGGTCCCGCAGCGCGTGCACATGCGCAAGCTGTCGTCGACGCGGCGGTCGCTACCGGCGCCCGCCGCGTTGGCGGCATCATTGTGACGCATCATCACGAAGGGCACACTGGCGCGACGTCGATGGTGCGGCGAGCCCTTAGTTCCGCAACCGGCATCACTGTTCCCCTATGGGCTGCGGAACCCGCCCTGGTGCCCGGCGCGGCGCCGGTTCCGAGCGAGATTTCTATCGACGGGCGCGTCGTGGCCGATGTCCTCCATCTCCCGGGCCACACCGCCGATTCGATCGGCCTGCTCCTCGAAGGCGGAGAATTCCTCACGGGAGACACACTCCTCGGTGGGGCGCCGAGTGTGGTGGGCGAGGACTGCACGCTCCACGAGTACCTCCAGTGCCTCAACATCATTCGTGTGATGTGCATGGACGGTCGCATTTCGGGTCTCTATCCCGGTCACGGTGACCCGATCGAGGCTCCTCACGAGGCGCTCGTTGCGTCGCAAGAGGCGCTCGCGTACTGGCGCGAATGGCTCGAGCGCGTAAGGCAGGTGCGTGAGCGCGGGGTCCTCACGGTGCGACGCATGTGCGACGAGATTGACGGGGGCGAGCTCGCTGCGTTGAAAGACGATGGCGCGAGCGTGGACGATGTCGCGTTCTACCGCGAAGGCGCTGAGCGCAACATTCGCGCGGCGCTCGAATACATCACGGGCACGGATCGGTAGGAGCGAAAAGGCGAACACCGAGCTGCCCAAGGGAGCGGGAGATAGGTGAAGGGAGCGACCCGCGAGTGGGGCCGCTCCCTTCGTGCTGTCTGTGCCGTGTGGCAGTGAATGTTTAGCGTGCGCGGCGGCGCAGACGCTCGATGTCGAGGAGCAGCACTGCGCGGGCCTCGAGGCGAATCCAGTTGCGGTGTGCGAAGTCGGCAAGCGCCTTGTTCACGGTTTCACGCGAAGCGCCAACGAGCTGCGCGAGCTCTTCCTGCGTAAGGCCGTGGGAGACCATGATGCCCTCGTCGCTCTGGCGGCCGAAGCGCTGAGCGAGGTCGAGCAGGTTCTTGGCGACGCGACCGGGGACGTCCGCGAACACGAGGTCCGCGAGCGAGTCGTTGGTCTTGCGCAGGCGGCGTGCAAGCGAAGCGAGGAGGTGGCGGGCCACCTCGGGGCGCTGCGCGAGAACGCGGTACAGATCCTGCTGGGAGAGGGAGTAGAGGGTCGTCTCGGCGACAGCGGTTGCCGTGGCATTACGCGGGGCCGGATCGAAGAGGGAAAGCTCGCCGAGGGTTTCGCCCGGGCCGAGCACGGCGAGGAGGTTTTCACGGCCATCACCCGAAGCGTGGCCAACCTTGATCTTGCCGCTCGCGATGATGAACAGGCGGTCGCCCTGATCGCCTTCGCGGAACACGACGGAGCCTCGGTGGAAATCCTCCTGAGTCATCGAGTCAAGGACAGCCTGCTTGCCGTCGTCATCGAGCGCGGCAAAAAGCGGTGCTGAACGAACGATGTTCTCGTCCACGGTTCCTCCTGGGGTTGCGCTGGTGTAGCGGAAAATTGTGGGGTGTGCGACGTGCACACGCGTACTCCTTAACAGTAATACCTGATCTGTGACGGGGCCCAGGGAATTTCCGAAACTGCCCGTGCTATTTCTGCTTGGCTGGACACACGTGCACAATGGCAGCATGAATTCGGGACTCAAGGACCACGCTGTGCCCGCGGTAAAGCGCGTTGATGAGGAACTCGCGAAGCTCTACCCCGACGCGCGTTGCGAGCTCAGTTTTTCGAGTGCCTTCGAACTGCTAGTCGCGACGGTTCTCTCGGCACAGACCACCGATGCTCGAGTGAATTCTGTGACTGCGGAATTGTTCAAGCGCTGGCCGAGTCCCGAGGTCATGGCTTGCGCCCCCGAAGCGGAGGTTGAGGCCGTTGTGCGTCCGCTTGGAATGGCTGGAAGGCGCACCGCCCACGTGCGGGAGCTTTCTGCGCGCCTAGCTGGGGATTTCGGAGGCGAAGTCCCCGATGACCAAAAGGCGCTCGAATCCCTTGCGGGCGTTGGTCGCAAAACCGCCCATGTGGTGCGCGGAACGTGGTTCGGCCACTCGCTACTCACGGTCGATACCCACGTGGGCCGGCTCGCGCGCAGGCTCGGCTGGAGCGAGAGTTCCGCTCCGCGGACGGTGGAGGAAGACGTGGTGGCGCGCGCCGAGGCCGACGGTTGCCAGGATCCCGTCGACCTCACGATGCTGTCGCACCGGCTGATCTTTCACGGGCGGAATCTATGTACGGCACGAAAACCCGCGTGTGGCGAGTGCCCACTCGCGGCCCTCGAGGTTCCGTGCCCGAGCGCCGATCAGGACTAGCCGGAAGGAGCAACAAAAAAGCCAAGAGACGGCGGGGTGAAGCCGACGTCGGACACCGCGCCGCGGGTGCCCGCGTGAGCCGAGCGGGGAGGGTGACCCAGGCCGCGGATCTTTCGTCCAGCGAAGGGCGCACGATAGAATGGAGCCTGTTTCATGCGCGTGAGCGCTCGAGAGTAAAGGCAGGAATCACTGTGCCGAACGGCAAGGTCAAATTCTTTGACGCTGAAAAGGGCTTTGGCTTCCTCGTAAGCGAGGATGGCCAGAGCGTGTACGTGCACGCGTCGACCCTCCCCGAGGGGGTTCAGCAGCTCCGTAAAGGCCAGCGCGTCGAGTTCGACATGGTCGACGGCAGCCGCGGCCCCCAGGCGCTGACGGTACGCCTCCTTGATCCTGCACCCAGCATCGCCCGTGCGCGTCGGGTCAAGCCGGAAGACATGGCCGTTATGGTCGAGGACCTCATCCAGCTTCTCGACGGCGCCTCGAATGGGCTCCGCCACGGTCGTTATCCCGATAGGGGCCACGCGCAGAAGGTTGCGGCCGTCTTGCGCGCCGTCGCCGATAACTTTGAGGCGTAGTCGATGACTTCTACCGCTCCCGCGAAGGCGCGCACGCGCGCCCCGAAACTCGATGCCGTTTGTGCGGCGGCGATCGAACAGGCTGCCGCCGCCGTGATCGAGGTTGCCGAGCCCGATCAGGTCGGCGCGCACGTACGCGCCGAAGCGAGCGGCGAGCGCCTTGTAACGCACTTTTTTGAGGCTACGATGCCCGGTTACGCGGGGTGGACCTGGATCGCGGTGCTTGCGCGCGCCCCGCGCGCGAAGGTCGCGACCGTCTGCGAGACCGCGCTCATTCCGGGCGAGGATTCCCTTCTCGCACCCGAGTGGGAGCCGTGGGCGGAGCGTCTTCGCCCCGGTGATGTCGGGGAAAATGACGTCCTTCCCTACAGCGCCGACGACTCTCGCCTGGAGCACGGTTACGAACAGACCGACGACGAAGAAGCCGATCGAGTGGCCATGTGGGAGCTCGGCCTCGGTCGCAAGCGAGTGCTGTCGCGCGAGGGCCGCGAAGACGCCGCAAAACGCTGGATGAGTGGCAATTTCGGCCCGCGCGAGGTCAGCAAGCGCGGCCGCAAAGGCACCGTGAAGGCCCAGTGCCGCTCGTGTGGCTTCCTCTCCCTGCTCAACGGTTCGCTGCGCCAGGAATTCGGTATTTGCACGAATGAGTGGTCGCCTGCCGATGGGCGCGTAGTGTCGCTACAGTACGGCTGCGGCGCGCATTCCGAGACCGACGCCGAGAAGCAGAACATCGCGGGGGACCTGCCCGAGAAGGTTCTCGACGAAGAAGCCGTCGACTACGAAGATCGCTTCGAGGAAAAGTCGATCATCGACGAGGCTCTTTTGAAGAAGGAGCAGGAGAAACTCGCGGCGAAAAAGGCCAGCGAAGAGAAGTAGCGTCTCCTAGCGGGCGGCGACGACCGAGGCGAGCAGCGCCTCAAGTGCGAGCTGTGGTGGCACGTTCATGCCCACCCGTTTGCGGGCCGTCCCCACGGCATCGAGCAGAGCGAGCGTGGTCTGCGCCGAGTGCACGCGCGTGCGCTCGGTCAGCTCCCGCTCGATGCCGGGATTGACGAGCGTCGCACCCGTGTCGAGTTGGAGTGCGAGAACGTCCCTGAACACCGAGTGAATGTCGAGCAGAAAGCGGTCGATGACGTCGCGCACGAGGCGGGTCGCGCGTCGCTTCGCCTCGTCGTCGAGGGCCTTGACCTGGGCGCGTAGTGCCGGAGGGATACGCCCGCCGGGTTCGATGCCTGCACCGCGCATGAATGCTTCGCGCTCGCGGGCGCTCGTCTCGTCCGCTTCGGCGTGCGCCTCGGTTTCGGCGCGTTCGATGAGAGCCTTTGCGAAGGCGATCGCGTGCCCAACACTCGTGAGGGCGAGAAGCCTCCGCGCAGACTCTTCCCGCTCCTCGAGGGTTTCGGGGTGCAGGCCGTAGCGGCGGGCGATCCCGATATGCCCCTGCGCACTCGCCGCGGCACGATGCGCGAGTTCGGGTGCAATGCCATCGCGGTTGATGAGGAGCGTCGCGACAGCGTCCGCTGGCGGCACCTGGAGGTTCACCACTCTGCAGCGTGAGCGAATCGTCTGTGCGAGATCCTGTGGAGAGGGAACGCACAGCATCCACACGGTTCGCGGCGGCGGTTCCTCGATGGCTTTAAGGAGCACGTTGAACGTGCCCGGGCTCATGCGGTCGGCATCCTCGATGATGAGAACGCGGTGGCGCCCTGATGCCGGTGCGCGCTGCGCAGTCGCCACGAGTTCACGAACTTCGTCCTTCGAGATCGTGAGTGTCTCGGTGCGCACGGCGGTCACGTCCGCGTGGGTTCCCGCGAGAACGGTGCGGCACGGCTGGCATTGTCCGCAGCCAACGCCCTCACGCGGGGCGTCACACAGGAGACTCGCCGCGAACGCGCGCGCGATGCTTGAGCGACCCGATCCCGGGGGGCCGGCGATGAGCCACGCGCTTGCGAGGGAGCCGCTCGGTGAGGCAGCGCGCGAGAGTTGTGCGACCGCGGCGGATTGGCCAACGACCGTGTCGTAGACGTTCACAGGAGCGAATCCGGGTTCGTTGTGCTCTCGACCGGGTGTTCAGCGGCGCCCGTGAGGGTGTGGGCATTGACGCGAACCCAGTCGGCGAAACGTTGCGTGATCTCCGCGTGGACGTCCTCGACCGACCGTGAGGCGTCGATGACGATCCACCGCTCGGGCTCGCGCCGCGCGAGATCGAGGAAAGCCGCGCGCACGGCCTCGTGGAATTCGCGGCCCTCCCTTTCGAGGCGGTCCAGGGAAGCGGCTTCGCGTCGCAGTGCGAGGGTCTCGGGCGAGACGTCGAGAAGGAACGTGAGGTGGGGAAGCAGCCCTTCGGTGGCCCACATCGACAGCTCATACACGTCGTTTGGGTCCAGTGCGCGGCCTGCGCCCTGGTAGGCGACTGAGGAGTCGAGGTATCGATCGGCGATCACGATCCCGCCCGAGGCGAGCGCCGGGCGTACGACGCTCTCGACGTGGTGGGCGCGATCAGCGGCGTAGAGCAGTGCTTCGGCACGATCGGAAACGTGATCCGAATGGAGGATCAGCTCCCTGATCTGGGCACCGAGCGGGTTCCCGCCCGGCTCTTTCGTCACGGTGACGTCAGCACCCGCAAACGGGGAGCCCTCGCCACGAAGCCACTTTTCGAGCAGCGGGATCTGCGTGCTTTTGCCGCCGCCGTCGCCGCCCTCGAACGTGACGAAAAGGCCCGTTTCCGACGGTGAGGCTGAGGCGGTCGTCAGAGGCGTACGCGGTGCAGTGGAATCGATGCTCGACATGACGCCATTGTCTCAGGTGAGGATGAATGCGCCCCTATTTTGCCTCGCTCGGGTAGCGCACACCGACAATCTCACGTACACGATCCATGACCTCGAGGACCGCGAGCGTGTCGCGCGCACCCCATCGCGGTGATTCGAGAAGGCCGGCGCGAATGTTGCGCGCCGCCTCCGCGATTTCGAAGGCCATACCGTAGTTGCCGCCGTCGGGATGAGCAGGCAGGGAGTAGGGTAGCGAGTCCTCGTACGTGAACCGCTCGGTCACGTCCTTGCCGTTGTCTCCCGCTTCGAACTGGGTCACGGTAAAGGAATTCGGAACGAAGAACCACGAGTCCACGTCGATTTTGCCGCGCGTGCCGAGTACGTGCGCCTCGACTGAACTGCGCGCACCAAGCCCCGTCTGCACGGCGTATACGGTGCGGCCCGAGAGGCCCGAGATCGAGACCATCTCGTCGACCCCCGTTGCGGTGAGGGTTCCCGTCGCGTGCACCTGCGTGGGCGATCCCGCGGCCCAGTGCGCAAACGCGAGCGGGTATACGCCGAGGTCAAGGAGTGCCCCGCCGCCAAGTTCCGGGGCATACAGCCGGTGCTCGGGGTCGAAGGGGAAATACTGGCAGTGATCGGCGATCACCGCGGTGACCTCGCCAATCACGCCGGATTCGATGACCTGGCGGATGACGTCGTAGTGCGGCATGAAGCACGACCACATCGCTTCCTGCACGTATGCGCCCGTGCGTCGAGCAGTCTCGAAAAGCTCGCGCGCCTCGGCGGCGTTGAGCGTCATCGGTTTTTCGATCACGACGGGAATGCCAGCCTCGACGACCTTTGTCGCAAGCGCGAAATGCTGAGCGTGAGGCGAAGCGACATACACGGCCTCAAGGCCTTCGTGGGCGAGGAAATTGTCAACACTCGCATAGGCGTGGGCGAGGCCGGCGTCGGATTCGAAATCCTCCGCGAAAGCCTGCGCGCGCTCGAGCGAACGCGAGCACACGGCGGTGAGGCGGGAAGTGGTCGCCGCGTGCATCGTGCCGATGAAGTTCCTGGCAATCCCGCCGGGGGCGATCACACCCCAGCGGAGGCCCGGCGCCTTGGCGGGATCGGGAACGGACGTCGTGGGCAGCGTCAACGGTGCAGTCATGACACCACCGTACGCGAGCCGCCGCTACTTTTTCGTGGACTTCGCTCGCGAGCTGGACTTTCGCGTCGTTTTCCGCTTTGCAGGGCCCTTCGCGCGCTTCTCCGCAAGACGCTCGACGGCGCGCTCGTGAGTCATCGTCTCGGGCGACTCATCCTTGCGAAGCGTGACGTTCGTCGTGCCGTCGGTGATGTACATGCCGAAACGACCGTCTTTGATCACGATCGGTTTCTCGCTCGTAGGATCCACGCCAAGTTCCGCGATCGGGGGTTTTGCCGCCGCGCGCCCGCGCCGCTTGGGCTGGGCGTAAAGTGCGAGGGCCTCTTCCTCGGTGATCGTGAACAGCTGTGCTTCGGTTTCGAGCGAGCGCGAATCCGTGCCCTTCTTGAGGTACGGGCCATAGCGGCCATTCTGCGCGGTGATCTCGACGCCCTCCGCGTCCTTGCCGACGACACGGGGGAGCGAGAGGAGTTTGAGGGCGTCCTCGAGGGTCACGGTCGCAAGGTCCATGTCCTTGAACAGCGAAGCCGTGCGGGGTTTCGGCTGTTTCGTTTTCGGGAGCGCCTTAGTGGCCTCATCAAGCTCAAGGTTTTCCGTGACGTAGGGGCCGTAGCGACCGTCCTTTGCGAGGATTTCAAAGCCCGAATCGGGGTCGCGGCCAAGCACGCGACCGTCGTCCTTTGCGCGTGCCATGAGCTCTTCGGCCTTCTCGAGCGTGAGCTCATCCGGTGCGAGATCGGCGGGGACATTCGCTCGCTGAGGCGTATCGGAACCCTCGACCGCCCTTTCGATGTAGGGGCCGTACTGGCCCATGCGAAGGTCGATGCCGTTGCCGATCGGGACGGTGTTGATCGCGCGCGCGTCGATATCGCCGAGGTTGTCGAGGGTCGCCTTGAGACCGTCCTCGGCGGGGGTGTCGAACGAACCGGACTTGCCGTAGTAGAAGTCGCTCAGCCAGTGCACGCGGTCCGTGCTACCTGCGGCGATTCGGTCGAGCCCCGCTTCCATATCGGCCGTGAACTCGTAATCGACGAGCGTCCCGAAGTGCTCCTCGAGAAGCTTCACGACGCTGAACGCGAGCCAGCTCGGCACGAGGGCCGAGCCCTTCTTTTCGACGTAGCAGCGATCCTGGATCACGGAGATCGTCGCCGCGTAGGTCGAGGGGCGGCCGATCCCGCGCTCCTCGAGTGCGCGCACGAGTGACGCCTCTGTGTAGCGCGGCGGTGGCGTTGTTTCGTGACCGTTCGGCGTGTACTGAGCGGCCGTGAGCTGCTGCCCCTCCTTCATTTGGGGCAGGCGCTTGTCCTTGTCATCGTGTTCCGCATACCGCGACTGGTCGCGGCCTTCCTCGTAGGCCGCGAGGAAACCGCGGAACGTAATGATCGTGCCCGAGGCGCCGAACTGGGCGGTGCGCCCCTTGCCTTCAACATCGAGCGTGACCGACGTGGTCGTTCCCTTGGCGTCGGCCATTTGAGACGCCACGGTGCGCTTCCAGATCAGTTCGTACAGGCGGAACTCGTCGCCACTGAGCTGGCGAGATACCTGCGCGGGTGTGCGGAAGTTCGAACCCGCCGGGCGAATTGCCTCGTGGGCTTCCTGCGCACCCTGCGACTTGTTCGTGTACACGCGAGGGCGATCCGGAACGTACTCCGCACCGTACATTTCCTGGATCTGTGCGCGGCTCGCGCGAATCGCCTCACCGGACAGCACCACGGAGTCGGTACGCATGTAGGTGATGTAGCCGTTTTCGTAGAGCCGCTGCGCGGTCGACATCGTGTGGCGGGCACCCATGCGCAGTTTTCGGCTCGCCTCCTGCTGGAGGGAGCTCGTCGTGAAGGGAGCGGCGGGCCGCCGCGTGTAGGGCTTGGACTCGAGGTTTCCGACGGTGGCCTTCGCGCCGTCGAGCGCCTCGATGAGCAGTCGTGCACTCTCCTCGGTGAGAACCGTGACGTTTGCCCGGAGGCTCTTTTTGAGCTCACCCGCGTCGGTGAAGTCACGCCCCGTAGCGACCCGCTGGCCGTCGAGGGTTCGTAGCTGAGCGGTGAAGGCGGGGGTGTCGACGCTTCGATCCTCCAGCTCAGAGGTGATGAACTCGCCCGTCACATCCCAGTACGAAGCGGCCTTGAACGCCATGCGCTCGCGCTCGCGGTCGACGACGAGGCGTGTCGCCACCGACTGGACGCGGCCTGCGCTCGTGCCGCGGCGAACCTTGCGCCACAGCACGGGGGAGAGCTCGTAGCCGACGAGTCGGTCGAGAATACGGCGGGTTTCCTGGGCATCGACGAGCGGCATGTCGAGCTCGCGCGTCTCGGTGAGCGCCTTTTGGATGGCTTCCTTCGTGATCTCGTGGAACACCATCCGGTAAACGGGAAGCGACTTCTTGGGCTTCAGTGCCTCGAGGAGGTGCCAGGCAATCGCTTCACCCTCGCGGTCCTCATCGGTTGCGAGGTAGAGAGCATCGGCCTCTTTGAGGAGCTTCTTGAGCTCGGAGACAGTCTTTTTCTTGTCGGGATTGACGACGTAGTAGGGCTCGAAGCCTTCTTCGACGTTGACGGCGAAGCGGCCGTAGGGGCCCTTCTTCATGTCGGCGGGCAGCTCTTTGGGCAGGGGAAGGTCACGAATGTGTCCCACTGACGCGGCGACCGTGAAGTCGTCCCCGAGGTATTTCCCGATGGTCTTTGCCTTCGCGGGGGACTCGACGATCACGAGGTTGCGAGCGCTCACTCGATGTACTTCCTTACTGCGGTGTGTGCGTGGCGGGGGTGTGTCCCCGCGTGGTTTACCCTGCCCCGTACGGTAGCACTAGGCGGGGTTTGGCTGCTCAACGATGTGGAGAAACCCCCATTCGACGAGGACGCGGAGTGTGCGGTTGATGCTCGCGCGTGCGCCCGCGATTTCAGCGCCTTGATCGGCGGCTTCGAGAAGTGAGGCGTAGGCCGTGAGGAAAATATCGAGCGGGTATTCCCCGGTGAGGGGGCCGACGATGGCCGCGGTGTGGGTGTCGATCTGAATGGTGCGGCCGAAGCCGCCGCCCTGAACGAGATCGATCACCATGGGGTCGTCGTCGCCGGGCGTGTAGTGGCGCCGCTCGATGACGTCATCGGCGCGTGCGAGCGTGAGCGAGGCGAAAGCCTCGTCGTCGAGCTGCGCGAGGCGCGTGCGCGCGCGAAGCATTTCGGCATAGCAGGGGCCGAGAGGGCCCGCTCCCGTCGTTTCGACGTGGGTGAAGTTGGCGAAGCGCTGTTCGCCCTCGCGCGGTTGCGCGAGGAGCACGTGGCCGAAACCGATGCCGCTGACATCGCGCGAGGCGAAGTCGTCGAGCCACGCGTGGGTCATCGGTTCCCAACGCTCGTCGCGGTCGGTGACGCCTCCGTCGCGAAGCCAGGTCGAGGCGTAGGAGGCCGGGTCCTCGATGTCGCGCTGGACGACGAGTGCGCTCGCACTCGAGTTCGCGAGCCACGTGCGTGGGCGCGCATCCCATTCGGAGCCGCGGGTGATCTCCCAGTTCGCCAGCATGGCGGCGATGCCGCCGGGGGCGAGGTAGGCATCGATCTCGGCGAGGAGGTTCGCGACGAGTGCGTCGCCTTCTGCTCCGCCGTCGCGGTACGTCCAGGTCTCCGCATCCTTCACGCGGGGTGTGATGACGAACGGAGGGTTGGAGACGATGAGATCGAAGGTCTCGCCCGCGACAGGTTCGAGCATTGAACCCTGGCGCGTTTCGATCGTGTGTCCTTCGGGCAGTGTTTCGCGATTGAGGGCGACGTTGAACTCGGTGATCGCGAGAGCGCGTTCGGAGATATCGGTCGCGACAACGTGCTGGGCGTGACGCGCAGCGTGGAGCGCCTGAATGCCGCACCCCGTGCCGAGGTCGAGCGCGCGGGCGACCTCGTCGCGAGGCGTGATCGAGATGAGCGTTGAAGTCGCCCCGCCGATGCCAAGCACGTGTTCACCGTCGAGCGCGCGGCCAGTCGCGAGTTCCCCGAGATCGGAAACGATCCACCAGAGGATCTCGCCGAAATCATCGGTGGCCTGATATGGGCGAAGATCGACGGTCGCGGCGAAGGCGGAGGTGGCGTCGGAACCCGTCCCTTCTGCTGGCGCCACGAGGCCGAGGGCGAGAAGCCCGTCCGTACCGAGGTTAGGGAGGGCGCGGTCGAGTTCGGCGCGCGTGGCGGTGCGGCCGAGCGTGAAGAGGCGCATGAGAGTCGCGGCCGCATTGCCCTGATCGGCTAGCGGATCAAGTTCGCGACGTGCGGGCAGCGGATTTTCGCGTTCGAGAGCTGTGCGAGCGGGAGCGCTCAGGAGATCCTCGATTCCATCCGCCGTGTATTGCGCGTGAGCGAGATCCGCGCGCAGAACCGCGAGAAGATTGGTATCGGGCGTGGGCGTCGGGAAAAGCTCGGTGGTGTGGCCTTGCGTGCTCATGCCTACCATTGTTGCCTACGACGCGAACAGATCGAACATGAGTGGAGGCGGCACGTGAGGAGCGAGGCTTTCGATGCCGAACGGGCGCTCGCGCGCCTCACTACGCCCCCGCATCGCACTGACTCCCTCCGGCATATCGAGCGCCGGCCCGCTCGCGAGGCACGCTTCGCTGAGTGGCCGAGATGGACAAACCCCTCACTACGCGCCTACCTCGAAGACAGCGGGATCGAACGCCCGTGGTGGCACCAGGTTGAGGCCGCCGAGTTTGCGCACGCGGGTCGCGACACGGTCATCGCTACCTCTACCGCTTCGGGAAAATCGCTCGGTTATCTCTTGCCCGCGCTGACCGATATCCAGGCACGCCGAGAGGATCCGTCGGCCCGGCGCGCGAGCGCCCTCTACATCGCCCCCACAAAAGCGCTTGCCTACGACCAGTACACGTCGATCTGCCGGCTTGCGGACGGGGCCGGCCTCGGGGACGTACGCGCCGCCGTATTCGACGGCGACACCCCGACCGAACAGCGTCGCTGGGTGCGCCGCCACGCAAATTTTGTGCTCACAAACCCCGACATGCTGCATTACGGGATCCTTCCCGGTCACGAGCACTGGATTCCGTTCTTTCGAACGCTGCGATACATCATCATCGACGAATGCCACGTCTACCGTGGCGTGTTTGGGGCACACGTTTCCATGCTGATGCGACGCCTCGCCCGCATCGCCGAGTACTACCGCGCACGGCCCACCTTCGTGCTCGCGTCGGCAACCTCGGCGAGCCCGGAGGTGAGCGCTTCCCGGCTCGTGGGTAGGAACGTCACGGCTGTCACCGAGGACAGTTCGCCGAAAAACCCCCTCACGATTGCGCTGTGGGAGCCGGGAATCGCCGATCTCGACGAGGGCGAGGACGCGCGCGAGGCCGCGCGCAGGGCGAAAGAGGAGCGCGAGCAGGCGGAAAAGGCCGGGGTGAAAGCCCACGTGGAGGTCCGACGGCGGCCTGCCCCCACCGAGGCCGGCGCTCTACTCGGTGACCTCGTATGCGAGGGGGCGCAGTCGCTCGTCTTTACTCGCTCGCGGCGTTCGAGCGAGCTCGTCGCGAAGGGGGCGCAGCGCGCCGTCAACGCTGCCGCGGAAGCGACCGGATCCGCCATGCTTGCCGATCGGGCCACGCGCATCGCCGCCTATCGCGGCGGCTATCTTCCCGAGGAGCGCCGCGCACTCGAGGCCGCGCTTCGTTCGGGACAGCTTCTCGGCCTCGCCTCGACCAACGCCCTCGAGCTTGGCATCGACATCTCCGGTCTCGATGCCGTGCTCGTGACGGGGTGGCCGGGGACGCGCGCGTCCCTGTGGCAACAGTTCGGGCGCGCGGGCCGGGCCCACGGAACTCAGTCGCGCGAGGCGCTTGCAATGTTTATTGCGCGCGAGGATCCCCTCGACACGTACGTTGTGCGTCACCCCGAGATGATCCTCGAAGCCGACGTCGAGGCCGCTGTGTTTGACCCCTCCAATCCGTATGTGATGACTCCTCATTTGTGTTCCGCCGCTGCGGAGATTCCCATTCGCGACGGCGAGGAGGAGCTTTTCGGGCCCACGAGCCGAGAGCTTCTCGAGAACCTTGCCGGGAGGGGAATCCTTAGGCGTCGCCCTCACGGGTGGTACTGGACCCTTGACGAGCGCCCCCACGACCTCACCGATTTACGTGGAAGTGGAGGTGAGAGCGTGCGGATCGTCGATCAGGCGAGCGGGCAGCTGATCGGCACGGTCGATGCCGCGAGCGCTCACCAGCACGTCCACGACGGCGCCGTCTATCTCCACCAGGGAGTCTCGTACGTCGTGAACCACCTCGATGTCGAGAACGCCGTCGCGATGGTGCGTCGGGAGAGCCCGCAGCACACCACCCAGCCGCAAGAGACCTCGTCGATCAGCGTGCGCCAGGTCGAGCGCAGCGAACGGTGGGGTGACATCGCCGTGTGCTTCGGGCAGGTCGAGGTCACCGACCAGGTCACCGGTTACCAGGTGCGCGACATCTACACCTCCGCCGTGCTCGGCGAACACCCACTCGATCTGCCCGCGCGCACCCTCGTCACCAAGGCCGTGTGGTTCGAGATCCCCGCAGACGTCCTCCACGCATGGAGCCTCGAGGAAGCCGATTTCCCTGGCGCCCTCCATGCGGCCGAACACGCACAGATCGCGATGCTTCCCCTCCTTGCCACGTGCGACCGCTGGGACATTGGCGGCGTGTCTACCGCCCTGCACGCCGATACCGAAAAGCCCACGATCTTCGTGTACGACGGCGCTCAGGGCGGCGCCGGCTTCGCGGAGCGCGCCTACGAGAGCACCCCCGCATGGATCCGCGCGACCGCCGACATGATCGAGGCATGCGGATGCGAGGCGGGCTGCCCCGCATGCGTCGTCTCTCCGAAGTGCGGCAACGGCAACGAGCCCCTCAGCAAGAAGGGCGCCCTCACGGTTCTGCGGGAGCTGGGCCGGCACGTGCCAACTTGGTGAGAGGTCCAAGGGTCGTCATTTTCAATGTCGCTCGATACGCGAGAGCCGCACCTCTGTGCCTGTAAAAGTGCCCCTGCTCAGATGATGAAATTTTTTGATGTGAATATTTGAGTTTTCGCAGGTGATCGTCACTATCTGACTATGCTTTTAAAGCGCGGGTCACCGGTTGACTCGCGTCGACGTGAAGGTGGATGACAGTGTTTGGTATGCGTTCTCGACTCCGTAGGGTTGCTGGTGGGCGTTCGTCGGTTGTGGATCCCAATCTTGATCGGGCCGCTCTCACGGCACGAGCCGGGGAGGTGCCGGAGAAGGAAAGCGTCGCCATCGCCCGCCATCTCGCAAGGCTGAGGAATTTCCGAGCAGCTTCTGACGTGATCTTGAAAACTGATCTCGAGAGGCTGTCTTTACTGGATCAGTGTTTTGCCGGAACGACCCTGCTGCAGTCCCATCACGGTCTCGTCTCGGATGAGCTTCTGGTTGAGCGCCTCGAAACTCTCGGTGCTCAAACGCTGCAACCGGCTGAGGCAGTGAGGCTCGCGGAGTGGGTCCAGCTTTCAGGGCTGCCTGTTGAAGAAAAGCTGAATGTCCTCGACAAAATGCGGATCAATCGCACGAACTCTGACGCTGCCGCGAGCGCTCAGAGGGACTTGCGTTTTCGCGCCTTTCGGTTGCGTGCAGACGCATTAGAAGACGTCGACGTGCTCGCATTTTTTGAGGGAGAGGACGAAGACCCTCTCCAGAGAAAAGACAATCTTCGCTATGTCACGGCGCTAATCACTCACGGGCACGCCGACACGGCCCGAGTTCTGGTGGAGACGCAATTAAGTCGGCACGGACTGGCGGACCGTGCAGTTCTCGAAGCAGCGATGCGTTTTGACTCCGGTTCGCTACTCGACGACCTCTCTGCAGTCCCTGCTGCGCATCGGGCCGCCCCGGGGGTACTCGCTCTCGCTCATGATTTGCGGTCAGAGGGTGAGTCCTACGAGGCCCTATTTCAATCGTGCCGCAACGCGACCGCTGCGGCGTTCCCCTCCGCGAATGTCTATCAGAAAGACGCGCTTTTGCGTGTACTGACTGTGAAAGACCTCCTCCCCGAGTTAGATTTCCTGGTGCCGGATCTGCGTGGAGTCCCTGACACCGTTCTTGGCGCTCGTTGCGGCCGTGGCCTCATCGCTATGGAGAAGGGTGCGAATCAGGACTCCGCAGACCTCTTGCGTTCGGTACTCCGTGAAGATCCAGGATTCACCGCTGCCGCAACCGGGTTACGATTCGTTCTCGCTAGGCTAGATAACGACGAAGACGTCATTGGGCTGCGAAACGAGGTCGGCTACGGAGCGGCTAGCGCCGGCAGGGCGGGCGTTCGCACAGGCGATCGGGACCAAGCCACATCTCTTCTGCTCACAGGTGATTACCTGAAGAGCTGGAGAGTCCGCCGGACAGCGCCGCAGTGGCGGATTCTTAAGCGAGAGCTCGGTAGCCGTTTTTTAAACTACGAGGAGCTGCCGGAGAAGCCTGGATCTTCGCTCTTTCTCATCGCGGATGATGGCGTAGGTGACGAGATCCGTGGTGCGCAGTACCTTGGTGCGCTTGCTGAGCGGTTCGACGTGACCGCTACTTGTGACCCCCGTTTACGTACACTGTTGGAGCGAAGTTTCCCGACGATTCGCTTCGTTGACGTTCCTCGCAGAATCAGGGGCACGTTGAACCCCATCTATGACGGCAGGTATTCCGATTTCATTCTCGCGAGCCATCTTCCAGCGCATTGCGATCCGTACGTCAAGGCTGCTGATTATGTGACCTTTGGTCAAAACCTCACCTTTAACCGCTTTGCTGGTGTCCTGCCCAGGCTAGATACCGGCGTCTACCTCATTCCTGACCCAACTCGAGTAGTACCGCGCAGCCAGGAAAAACTTAAGGTCGGGCTTGTGTGGAAGAGCCATCTTGCAAGCGCCTCCAGAAAAATGATGTACCTCGGTGTCGAACAGCTGACTCCGCTGTTAGACGTCCCAAGTGTCGAATTTTGGTCTGTGCAACATGCCTCCAATGCTGAGGAGGCAGCATTCTGCGAAGAGCACGGGATTCGCCAAATTGAGAATGTGGACCTTTTTGATGACTTCGAGGGTCTTGCGGGGCATCTGTCATCGATGGATCTTGTGATCGGTATCAGTACCGTGCCGATGGAGCTTGCTGCCGCTGTAGGAACACCCACATGGCTTCTCGGCTTCTCGCCGGAAAACTATTACTACCGGACCGCTGGCGGCGAGACGGAAATTGATCAGCTCTCCCGCAACTCCACTGTTATTGCGCCACGCTGGATCGATTTCAGCTCCTCATACGACGAATGCGTGGAACAGGTGATGGTGGAGTGCCGAAAGCGCTTGGAGCGTTTCACCCATGATCGGGTTGACGGAATTAAATAAGAGCAGTCGTTCGGCTGGGGGCAGTACTTGTGTAGGTCTCCGGGCGATACCAGCGCGCTCACGGTTCTGCGGGAGCTGGGCCGGCACGTGCCGCTTCGGTGAGCAACTGGTTGCCGAGTAGCGGCACGTGCACTCTTACGGTGACCGTCACGTGCGCCTCAAGCCCGCTCACGTTGCAGCTCTGAAGAAGGGCGCCGTGCCGTTCGGCGACCTCCAAAGCGATCTCGCAGGCCCCGCTCGTGGCGCCGCCGCCGGCCAGTGCATCCGCAGCCGAGAGCGCGGAGAGTTCAGCGGCTGAGGCGGCAAGGGAGCGACCGTGGTGGACGATCCCGAGCCCCACGAGGACCGTGAGGATCGCCGAGACAATTGCGATCGCTCCGAGCGCGGTGGCTGTTGCGTTACCGCGCTCCTCGCAAAACCCCGCCCTCACGGCCCGTTCCTTACGAGGTGTGGTTCGAGGCGCGTGTGGGCACTCGCCTCGAGCGGAAATGTGGCCCCGAGGATTGGCCCGCCGACGTGCCACGTTGCGTGTGCTTCCACGGTGACCCACTCACCGCTCGTGCTCACGGTGAACGTGGCCTCCTTGCCGCTTACAACTTTCGCTTTTGCGACCGCGGTATTTGGGTCAGCCGAAATCATCATTTCGCGTGCGGCGGTACGTGCCCCCTCCGCGAGACGCGCGTGGCTGATGAACAGGCCGCCCAGTGACATGACCAGTGCGAGGAGGGCGAAGACGGCGATGAGGACCACCGCCGTCTCCGCCGTGGCCGCACCGGAATCCGCACGAAGCGCACGCCTCAAGGTGCGCGTACGTGTCTCGGCTTCCGGTGTCATGCTCAGCCCGCCGAGTGGAGGGCGCCCTGAATGAGGCTCGTAAGGATGCCCTGCATCTCGCCGCTCGTGAGCACGGCGAACAACAGCGCGGCAAAGGCGCACGCGGCGACGATCGTCACCGCATATTCCGCGGTTGTCGCGCCAGTGTCATCCGCGAGGATGTCGCGGGTTCGTAGTTCCGTCTTTTCTGTCGTGTGGTTGTCGATCATTGATGTATCCCCCTTCAAGGATGTGTGTGGTGCTGCACGCGGCGGATGCCGCGCGCCTACGGCCACAGTTGGCCGAAGTGTGTGGTGACGAGATCCGTGATGATCGGGACGATGCCGAGTAGCACGAACGCCGGCAGAATCGTGAGGCCGGTGGGGAGCACGAGGCGCACCGAGAGTCGCGCGGCGGCTTCATCGACCTGGCGCAACCGCGCACGGCGACGGTCGCGAGTGACGGCCGTCAGGATCGGCGCGAGACGCGCTCCCGTCGAGTGAGAGAGACTTGCCGCACTCGTGAGTGCTGAAAGGTCTCCCTCGAGCCTCGATAGTGCCTCGGCGGGGGCCATGCCTCGAGCGAGAGCATGGCCGGCCTCGAGGAGCGCGGGCCCCGGCTGCGTGTTTTCAAGGGCTTCGCCCACGCGCGTGCACGCCGATGCGAGTGGGATCCCAGAGTGCACAACACTCGCGATCAAATCGATCACGATCAACGGATCGATGTCCGCGCCCTCTCCGCGCGCTGCGGCGAGCATGCGGTTCATCCACGCGAAACCGGCCGCGGTGAGTACGATTCCGGCCGCGAGCATGAGAAATCCATGCGGCGACGCCAGGAGCACGCGCAAAGGATTCGCCCCCATTGCATACCCGAGAGCGATAGCGAAAAGCGGCAGCGCCATGAGGACTCGGGCCGTCGTCTTTGCGCCCGCGAAGGCCGCTGTGCGTGCCCTGGTGGCGTCGGAAGAATCGCGAAGTCCACCGGAGAGCGAGGTGAGTAGACCGGAAAGCGGAGCCCCCGTGCTCTCGCACATGACGTGGCACAGAACAACCGCGCGCACCGCCTCGCGAGGCGCGTTGAGTACCTCGTTCATGCGCTGCACCAGTGCGGGAGGAATGCGCGCCATCGTTTCGGCAAAATGTTTTTCCCGAGGCGTGGGTGTGGCCTCGGCGACGGCGGCCCACGCCTGCGGCGCCGTCACCCCCGCGCCGAGAGCCATCGCCACGTGGTCGAGAAGACCGGCGAGCGCATCGTCCGAAAGTCGAGCGTGACCTTTCATCTCGCACCCCCGTGCCCAAGGCGTGCCTCGAGCGCATCGAAAGCGGGAAAGCGCCGCTCACGGGTCCCAAAACTGACCGCCGGCACGCACTCGAGCCGCCCATCCCTCCCGCGCTGCAGGAGCGAAATGGTGGAGAGGGCACGTCCCTCGCGCGAGCGGTGCATGTGGAGAACGACCGTGATTGCCGAGAGCGCTTGTGATGCAAGCGCAAGTGGGTCGAGACCGGCGAGCGCCCCGAGGGCTTCAAGCCTCGCGGGGACATCCGCCGCCGTATTCGCGTGGAGCGTTCCGCACCCGCCCTCGTGCCCCGTATTGAGCGCCTGGAGGAGCTCGCGGATGTCTGCGCCTCGGCATTCGCCGACGATGATCCGATCGGGCCGCATGCGCAGGCACTGCCTGATGAGGGTCGCGAGGCTGATCTCTCCCATGCCCTCCGCATTAGCGTGGCGCGCCTGAAGGTGCACGACGTGGGGATGAGCGGGCCGAAGCTCGGTGGAATCTTCGACGATAATGATGCGCTCGCGGGGATCGACGGCGCCGAGCATCGCCCCGAGCAGGGTCGTCTTTCCGCTCCCGGTTCCGCCACTCACGAGGAAGGATAGGCGCGCGCGAATGATTGCATCGACGAGAGCGCGGCCCGTGGCCGTCAGGGTTCCCGAGTTCTCGAGATCATCGAGGCAATAGGGGAGGGTGGCGGCGCGCCTAAGGCTGATACTCGCTCCGCCCACAGATAGTGGCGGCAGCATTCCGTGGAATCGAAGGTTGCCGGGCAGCTGCGCGTCAGCCCACGGCATCGCGTCATCGAGCCGGCGGTTGCCGAGTGAGGCGAGCCTGGTCGCGAGAGCCCGCGCATCGTGCGCCGAAAGAGTGAGGCTCGTGCGCTCGAGACCGTTGAGCGAATCGATCCACACGCTGCCGTCGGGGTTGACGAGGATGTCGCTGACACCGTCGGTCGCGAGATCATGGAGCGGGCCGAGGCCCTCGAGATGATGCCGCACCTGATCGGTGAGATCGAGGAGGCTCGCGCGGTCGAGGATGAGCCCGTGCGAGTGAGCGACGCGCGCGATGCGGCGCGCATCGATGTCCCCCGGTTCTTCGCGAAGCGATTCATGAATTCCGGTGAGGAGCTCGTCGGTGAGAATCATGCGCTGCCTCCGCCCATTCCGGAATCGGCGAGCTTTGCGAGAAAACGTTTGCAGGCGGCTTCGATGCCCTTGCGGTCTCGATCAAGACCGGGAACGAAGCCCTCGCGGGCACTTCGGTACTCGAGCACGATGGGCGCGCCGAGCTGCTCGGCCACGTCGCGCGCCCGATAGCTCTCGCCGCGCCGGCGCGTGCGCAGAGCGATGCCGATGCGGGTGCGCGGATGCACCCCGCGAAGCACATCGAGGGTTCGCACCGTCGCGGCGAGTGCGTATTCGCTCGGATGGACCGAGACGAGAGTGATGTCGGGACTCACGTGCGGTTCGATCCCCGCTCCGAGCGGCGCGTCGAGAACAAGAGTGCCGGGTGCATTCGCAAGACTCGCGATGACCTGGGGATTCACGGATTCCTCTCGCGTTCCCGAAAAGGTGAGCAGGCGGTAGCCGTCGATGAGAGGAAGAGCGTCGAGGAGCACCTCGGCATCCGTCGTGCCACTTGCCGCTCCCAGATCACTCCACCGCGCGCCCGCCACGTGCCGGGCCTGCACGAGCGTGTCGATTCCGCCGCCGAAGGGATCGGCATCGACGAGTGTCGCGGGCATGTTTCGGCTTGATGATGCGAGGGCGAGAGCGATCGCGAGAGACGTCGACCCTGCGCCTCCATGTCCCGAAAGGCACGCGAGCACGCGGCTTCGGCCGCTGCTCGTGGCGAGAGAGGAAAGGTCGTTAATAAGCTCCGAGGATTCCGCCGGAAGGAGACGAAGTGCGCGCGCTCCGTGGGCAAGCGCCTGTTGGTAATCACGCTGGTCGGGTGCGTGCGTACACACGGCGAAGAGAGGGAGCGACGGGTGTGTCTCCGCTGCACTAGCGAGGAGCGACGCCTCGCACACGACTGCACGCACGTGCCCGCGAGGCGTTTTCGCCGTGGCGACGTCGAAGCCGGCCGCTTGAACGCGGTCGCGCACGAGGGTTTCAAGCTCGCCGCTGTTGCCGAGCCATGCGATCGTGGCGCTCGCATGGTCGTGCGGGGAGGGCGGCGCGTCAAGCGGAATGCGGCTCACGAAGGTCGAGGGATCGCGGCGGCCGTGCTCAACTCGGGGAAATACGTGTGTCATGACTCCATGTTTTGCCGCTCCCGGGGCTCATTCCAGTGCCCGGTCATTCTTGGGGGTAGAGGCGGATTGTGGGGTCAGACCGGAGGCCACAACCACGAAGAAAAATGGGGGTTGCGTGGCTCACATCGAGTGTGTAAAGTGGGGGACATCACAAGCAAGGGAATGATTCGAAACCCACGTGCGAGTGGTCCTCGTTCGGACCGGTGCGGATTCGTCGAAAGCGGATACCACACCACCAGGTGCACGCTTGATCCCGGATCGGCCCCGGGGAGGCGCTCGAAAGGGCGCCTCCTTTTTGGCCCGGATCCCATCCCCCGCACACGCCTCTTCTTTGCTGAACATCGCCGCGCCCATTAATGAAGGAGGAACGCGCCCATGCTCGAAACAACGCTCAAGCGCCCATCGCCCCCCTCCGTTCCCGGCGCGGAAGCGGGCTGGCACATTGACCCCATGACACTGCGCCCTGTGATCGACGACGTCGAGGCGTTTGATCGGGAATTTGCCCACGACGACGCGCACGACATTATTCGAGCGCTCTGGAGCGGCGATCCCGTGACGGCGCTCGAGAGGTGCGAGGACAGGCTCGCTAAGGAACCGTCATCGGTGCGCTTACGCGCGATTTCGGCTGATTGCCACCGGGATCTTGGCGAAACCGATCGAGCGATCGCTGAGTACCGTGTGCTGCTCGAAGAGTGCCGCGGCACCTCGTGGGAGGCCGTACTCCACCAGCACCTCGGGAAGGCGCTATTCGCGGCTGGCCACTACGACCTTGCCCTGAACGCCTTCGCGCAGGCATATGAGATGCGCGTGTTCACGGGGGCTGATCCGAGCCTCATTGATTCGAGTATGGCGGCGATGTCACGCACGCAGCACATGCTCGAGATCCAGCACCGCGCGCGGCGCCGCCGCTAGACCCAGCCGTTTGGCTAATTCCGACGCCTGCTGGCGCCCAGGCGATCCCTAGAGCTCAACGTCGACGATCACGGGTGCGTGATCGCTCGTGGATTTCTGCGCCCGTTCGGCAAGGTCGATCATCGCCCCGGTTGTTGCCGCGCGCACTGCGGGCGAGCCGAACAAGAAGTCGATGCGCATACCCTGCTTCTTCGCGAACTTGAGGCCCTTGTAGTCCCAATACGTGTAGGTCCCGGGGGCATCGAGCCAGTCCCGCGTGAGGTCGGCGTAGCCCGCGTTCTCGAGCGCCGCGATGGCGTCACGCTCGGGCCCACTCACATGGGTTTTCCCCTCAAAGGCCGCCATGTCCCAAACATCGACGTCGGTGGGAGCGACGTTGAAGTCGCCCGCGAAGAGAGTCGCCGAGTTCTCGCCGGGCGCTTCGCCCGGCCCGCCGGCATCGAGGCGCGAGGCCGCGTAATTGCGCAGGGCTCCGAGCCACGCGAGTTTGTACGGATAGTGCGGATTGTCGAGTTCTCGCCCGTTCGGGACGTAAAGGCTCCACAGCTCAAGGGGCGCGCAGTCGCTCGAGGCCTCTCCCACGACGGCCCCAATGGCGCGGGCCTCCACGACCCCATCATCCCCTTCGCCCCAGGCGGGAATCGAGGGGATCTCGCGGCGTACCTCGCGAAGGCCCACGCGCGAGGCGATCGCGACGCCGTTCCACTGGTTAAAGCCGTGGGCGGCGACTTCGAATCCGCGCTCGGTGAGCCCGCTGAGGTCGAGCTGCTCGGGTTTGGCTTTGATCTCCTGAAGTGCGATGACGTCGATATTGCGGGTATCGATCACCTCGAGGAGGCGGGGCATCCGTGCGCGAAGGGAATTGATGTTCCAGGTGGCAATTCGCATGCGTCCATCCTATGGGTGCATGAAGGTTCGCGTGGATACGCTTAAGGCATGACTCTCGCGCTCGTCACCGGCTCAACCTCCGGCCTCGGCCTCGAATTTGCGTGGCAGCTCGCAGGCAGCGGCCACGACCTCGTGCTCGTGGCGCGAAACGAGGATCGCCTCGCGGCAGTGGCCGCGCAGATTGAGGCGGTGTCTGGCACTCGCGTCAGCATTCTCCCGGCGGATATTTCGGTCCAGGCCGATGTGGAGCGCGTGGCCCGCCGCCTGCTCGACCCCGTTGACCCCATTGGCCTGCTCGTCAATAACACCGGGCATTCGGTGCGCGCCTCGTTTCTTGAAGGAGAGATCGAGGAGTTTCTCGAAGAGGTCGATTTCGACGTGCGCGCGACCCTGATCCTTGCACACGCAGCGGCGACGGCGATGACACGTAAGGGCGCCGGGGCGATCCTCAACGTCTCGTCGATGGCGGGGTTCACCGCGACAAACCTCTCGGCGGCGGCGAAGAGCTGGGTCGTTATTTTTACGGAGTACCTCGCGCAGGAACTCGAAGGAACGGGCGTGAGCGCGACCGTGCTGATTCCGGGTTTCGTGCACACCGAGAGCCACCACAACGCCGCCGTCAACATGGAGGGCGCGCCGCGCGTGACGTGGCTGAAGGCCCCGTTCGTCGTGCAGCATGCCCTCAAAGACGTGGCGGCGGGACAGGTCGTCTCGGTGCCATCGCTGGCCTACAACCCCGAAGCGCTCGGGCGGGCGACGCCCGGGGTGCTCAGGCGTGCATTCCAAAGCGAGGCGATCGCGCATGCCATGAGTAAGGCTCGTATGCGTAAGGTCGAGCGGGCCGCGGCGCGCAGATCGATGTTCGATCGATTGCTGCGCAAACCTCGGGACTGACCCCACGCCTGAAGGCGGAGAAAAGACGCGACGGCGCCGGATCGTTACGGCTGATCAACCGCGAACGTGTCGCACGCCTTGTAGGTGCCCTCGTTGTAGCCCTTCACGAACCAGTTGCGGCGTTGCGCTGAGGAGCCGTGCGTCCACGTGTCAGGCATGACCTGCCCGCCCGTAACTTCGCCCTGAATGTGGTCGTCGCCCACGGCGCTCGCGGCGCTGAGCGCATCGTCGACGTCCTTGTCGCTGAGGGGTTCGAGCATCGTCGTGCCGTTATCGTCGACCGTTGTCGCGGCGTGGTGAGCCCACATGCCGGCGTAGCAGTCCGCCTGAAGCTCAAGTCGCACCTGATCCGAATCGGGGCCCGTTCCCGAACGATCGATCGAATTCATCGTGCCGTCGAGGCGCTGAATGTGATGACCGTATTCGTGCGCGACAACGTAGGCCTTCGCGAGCTGACCGCTGCTCGCCCCGAAGCGCGAGCTGAGCTGCTGGTAGAACGAGGTGTCGACGTAGATCGTGGAGTCGGCGGGGCAATAGAACGGGCCCGTCGCAGAGGTGGCGGGACCGCAGCCCGTGTTAACCGAGTCGGTGAATACAACCGCCTGTGGTTCCTGAAACTTGAAACCGGCATTCTTAGCCTGGCCTTCCCACAGGGAGTCGGCGGACTCGACGGTGGCCTGTACGAGGCAGTCGTCGTTGTCGTTTGCGTCGGCGCCGGTTTGGCATTCCTCGAGAACAGCTCCCTGCTGGGGCTGCTGCTGAGAGCTTGGAGCGGGGGCCTGGCCGCCACCAAGAAGCATTGACGGGTCGACGCGGAGGAAGAGCATCACGATGACGAGAACGAGCGTGCCGAGGCCGCCGCCACCGAGGGCGATCGCCCCTCCGCGACGCATGCCGCCCCCGCCGCCGGAGCTGCGGCGGGTGTTGTCGGAGCGGATCTCGGAATTGGGGTTGAAGGTCATGCTGCCAATCTACCGTTTCATGCCGGATTTTCCCCGGGGTTTGCGACCCGGAGGCGACGTGGCGATGTGATTCAGTGTTGAACCTTTAGACTGGTTACGGTTCCGTAGCCTGCGGTTCCGTATCCGACGCGAAAGTACCTGTTTATGCCCACCTCTTTGCGCGAATACACGAGCCCGCTGCTTGTCGAGTCGAACGATAGTGAGCGCCTCACCGACCTCTTCGTGAAACGGGATGGCGAGGCCCCCGAGCACATTGCCTTCCAGGTCCCTGCCGGCACAGATGCTGCGGGAGCGACCGTGTGGAGCGACGTGACCACGCGGGAGTTCTTCGACTCCGCCCGCGCCTTGGCGCGCCACTTCATCGCGGCGGGAGTGAGGCCGGGCGACGCGATTTCGATCATGGGGCCCACGCGCTACGAATGGGTACTCTCCGACGTCGCTGCGCTGTGGGCGGGTGCGGTCGTCGTGCCGATTTACGACACGAGCGCCCCGGCCCAGGTGGAGGCGATCGTCGAAGACGCGGGGGTCACGCGCGCCATTGCCGGCACCGCGCAGCAAGCCGAGTCGCTCGCGCATGCCCTTGGCGGGGCGGATCGCGTGTGGACGATGGAAGAAGTGAGCGGCTACGAATGCGTGAGCGCACTCGCGGCACGCGAGCCCGAAACACCGGTGAGCGAGGCTGATCTTGAGCGTGCACGCACCTCCCGCACTCTCGAGGACGTCGCCACGATCGTCTACACGTCGGGAACGACGAGCGACCCGAAGGGCGTGCAGCTCACGCACGGCAACTTCGTGGCGCAGTTGCAAAATATCGGTGTCTCCCACGGGGAGGTGCTCAACGAGCACGGGTCGACGATCCTTTTTCTCCCGCTTTCGCACGTGCTCGCGCGCGGCGTGCAACTCATTTGCCTCGCGCTCGGGATGCGCGTCGCCCACCTCTCCGATACGTCACGCGTCATCCCCACCTTCGCGGAGATCCGCCCGACGTTTGTCATGGTCGTTCCACGCGTGCTCGAAAAAATCCTTAACGCGGTCGCCGCGCAGGCCGATAAAAAGCATGTGGGGCGCCTGTGGAAGGACGCGCGAGAGACAGCCGTGCGGATCGGCATGATTGGGGAAGGTTTTCACGAGAGGGAACGGCCGAAGCTTCCGTTCCGCCTCGCGGCGAAGCGTGCGCTTTACGAGCGCGTCTTCTATCGAACCATTCGCACGCTCTTGGGTGGGAACATTCAATACATCCTGTGCGGCGGCGCGAAACTTCACCCCTCGCTTGCGCTCGCGTTTCGCGGCTTCGGCATCCCGATCATCGAGGGCTATGGCCTCACGGAGACGACCGCTCCGATCGCCGCGAACCGCCCGGGTGACCTCACAGCGGGCAGCGTGGGTGTCCCCGTTCCCGGCACGACGATCCGCATCAGCGAGGAAGGTGAGGTGCTTGCGAAGGGGCCCGGGGTCTCACCTGGATACCGCAATCCCGAGCACACGGCGGCGGCATATTCCGACGGTTTCTTGCGCACCGGTGATCTGGGAAGTCTCGATAGTTCCGGCCGCCTCACGCTAAGCGGACGCTCGAAGGATGTCATCGTGACCTCCGGCGGTAAGACGATCGAGCCCGCCGGCTGGGAGGGCGCCGTCGAACAGCATCCGAGCGTGGCGTACGCGGTCGCCGTTGGCGATGATCGCCCCTACCTCACGGCGCTTCTCATCGAGCACACGGAGGACGGCGAGGTCTCGGGTGACGACATCGAGATCATTGAAAATCCCAAGCTCATCGCGGAAATCCTGCCCTATCTCGAGAACGCAAACCTCGACGTGTCGCGAACAGAGCGCATCAAGAAGTTTGCGCTCGTACGGGCGAATCTCGCGGACCCGAACCTAGTCACGCCTTCGCTCAAGCTGCGTCGCGCGGCCTTCCTCGAGAAGGCGAAAGCGGCGATCGAGGAGCTTTATGAGAAAGCGCCGAAGGCGTCGATTCACGAAATCGTGAAGCGTGAGATCGTCGAAAAGGCCTCGGAGATCAAGGCGAAAAGGGCGGACGAGCCGGAAAAGAGTGAGTCCTCTGGCGAGTAGTGCCAGCTAAAGGGGTACGTACACTTGTACGGCCGAACATGCGCTTCGGCCCGCGCACGAAAAGAAGGGTTTTTCCGTGAACGTTGTTGAATGGGCGATCAGCATCATGAGCTCAATGGGGGGCTTCGGCGTGATGCTCCTGCTGCTGCTCGAATGCGTGTTTCCGCCGATCCCCTCGGAAGTGATCCTTCCGCTTGCGGGCGTAACCGCGGGAACGGGCGAACACTCGTTCTGGGTGTTGCTGATCTGGTCGGTGATCGGCTCGACGCTGGGCGCCTACATCCTTTACGGACTCGGGCGAATTCTCGGTCCCGAGCGCACGCGCGCCCTGTTCATCAAGCTCCCGCTTATCAACGTCGAGGATTACGAAAAGACGAACACCTGGGTCGACAAGCACGGGATGCAGGGCGTTTTCTTCGGGCGTTTCATTCCGGGCATCCGCTCGCTCATCTCGATTCCCGCGGGCATGTTTGCGATGAAACTCCCCATGTTCACATTGCTGACGGCCCTGGGAAGCGCGATATGGAACTCGATCTTCCTCGCGTTCGGCTACTTCCTTGGCACGCAATGGCACGTGATCGAGCCTTACACGGACATCTTCTCGAAGGTCTGCTACGTGCTCGTCATCCTCGTGGTGCTCTACTTCTTCGTGAAGCTCGTTCGCCGTGAGCGCCGCCGCAAGAGCCTCGGCCTTCCCGACCCAGACGACGCCGTCAAATAATGTCTGGCGAGCGCGAAGTCGGCGTGGGGCCCTGGCAGGGGGACTGGCCGAAGGAACCTCACTACGATCCGGCACTGCTTGAAGCAGGCGACCGTCGGAACGTTCCCGACCGATACCGGTACTGGCGCCGCGAAGCGATTATCGCGGACCTCGACGCCCACTACCGCAACGGCCTGCACGTCGCGATCGAGAACATCGACCACGACTTCAATATCGGCTCGATCGTGCGCACCGCGAACGCGTTCGGGGTCGCAGCCTTCCACATCGTTGGAAAGAAGCGGTGGAATCGACGCGGAGCGATGGTCACGGATCGATACCAGCACGAGTTTCACCACGCGAGGCCCGAAGACTTCCTTCAGTGGGCTCGCGACAACGATCGCGCGGTCGTCGCGGTCGATATCGTCCCCGGCGCCGTCCCTCTCGAACACACGCGCTTGCCGAAAAACGCCGTGCTCGTGTTCGGCGAAGAAGGCGGGGGAGTGTCGAAGCCGCTTATCGATGCGGCTGCGCTCACGGTCGCGATTTCTCAGTTCGGCAGCACGCGCTCGATCAACGTCGGGCACGCCGCCGCGATCGTCATGCACACGTGGGTGAGTCAGCACGTCGAGATTCCGCGCGAACTCACGCTGTAGCTGCGGGAGCGACGAGGACCGTCAGAGATGTTTCTGACCTGGGAAGTAGGGTGAAAGGGCAACGGCGCAAACCGCTGAACACCCGATCCATGGTTAGGAGCACACCATGAGCATTACCGTGAAAGCCCTGCAAAAAACCGGCCCGGATCAGCCCTTCAAGGTCGTCGCCATCGAGCGTCGTGAGCCACAGGGGACCGACGTCCTCATCGACATTAAGGCCGCCGGCGTGTGCCACAGCGATATCCACACGATTCGCAATGAATGGGGGCCCGCGAAGTTCCCACTCGCCGTGGGCCACGAGATCGCGGGAGTGGTCGAGGCCGTCGGCCCCGACGTCACGAAGTACAAGGTCGGCGACCGCGTTGGTGTCGGCTGCCTCGTCGGGTCGTGTGGCGAGTGCGAGCAGTGCAACAAGGGTTTCGAGAACAACTGCCTGAACGGCGCGATCGGCACCTACAACGCGATCGATGAAGATGGAACGGTCACTCAGGGCGGCTACTCGCAAAAGGTCACCGTGCGCGAGCGTTTCGTGTGCCGCATTCCCGACTCACTCGACTTTGATGTGGCCGCACCGCTTCTGTGCGCAGGTATCACGACGTACTCACCACTCGCGACGTGGGAGGTAGGCGAAGGACAGAAGGTCGCGGTCGCGGGTCTCGGCGGGCTCGGCCACATGGGCGTGCAGATTGCCGCGGCGAAGGGCGCCGAGGTGAGCGTCATTTCTCGCTCGCGTAAGAAGGAAGAGGACGCACTCTCGCTCGGTGCGAAGGAACTCCTCGCCACCGGGGAGGACGAGAACTTCTTCGAGACCCACAAGGGCAAGTTCGATTTCATCCTCAACACGATCAGCGCCGAGTTCGACCTCCCGGGCTTCATGGATCTGCTCAAGCCGGGCGGAAAAATGGTGCTCGTCGGTCTTCCTCCCGAGGGCATGCCGATCCCCAGCCGTGCCCTCACGGGCGGCCGCAAGGTCCTCGCAGGCTCGAACATTGGTGGGCTCCCCGAGACCCAGGAGATGCTCGACTTCTGTGGAGAGCACAACATCGGCGCGAAGATCGAGGTCATCGGCGTGAACGACGCTGATGCGGCCTACGATCGCGTCGTCAAGGGGGATGTGCACTTCCGTTTCGTCATCGATACCTCGACGTTCGACGACGCAGAGGTTGAGGAGGCCTGAGCCCCGCTCAGTCTTCGCCGATTTCCACGAGTCCCGACTCGTAGGCCGCCACGACGATCTGCGTGCGGTCGCGGAGGCATAGTTTTTGCAGGATGTGGGACACGTGGGTTTTCACGGTGGGCTCCGCGAGAAACATCGTGGAGCCCACTTCGGCATTAGAGAACCCTTTCGCGATGAGTTTCGCGACCTCGCGCTCGCGATCCGTGAGGGCAGCGATGGCCTTGGTGAGGGCGGGATCGGTCCGACGCTGGCTGCGCGAAAGTGCCCCAAAATCTTCAATGACTTTCCGCGTGATGGAGGGGGAGAGGAGGGCCCCACCGCGGTAGACCTTCCGCACGGCATCGACGAGTTCCTCGACTTCGGCGTCCTTGAGCAAGAAACCGCTCGCGCCTCCCTTGAGGGCCGTGAACACGTAGTCGTCGGCGTCGAATGTGGTGAGGATGATGATGCGCGGCGCGGGATCGAGGCCAGCGCGGAAGATTTCCTCCATCGCGGCGAGCCCGTCGAGGTTCGGCATGCGGATGTCCATGAGGATGATGTCGGGCCGATTCTTGAGCGCGGCGTCGATGGCTTCGCGGCCGTCGGCGGCGGTGGCGACGACGTCGATGTCTGCTTGCGCTGCGAGGAGTGCCTCGAAGCCGGCGCGCACCATGGGCTGGTCGTCAGCGATGATGACGCGGATGGGGGAGTTCTGGCTCATGTCTTAAGCCTAGGTCACAGGGCGCGCCCTCACGCGAATAACGGCTCATCCATAAGTATTGCCGTGATCAAGACCGGGGAGTGATGCCGAGTTCTGTCGGGGCCTCTACGGTTAACCCATGGCAGAAGTGGGAGAGAACGCGCCCGGCGCGCACACGGTCGCGCCGTGGTCGAAAGCGCCGCTCAAAGCGCACGCTAAGCAACTGGGACGCGACTTCCTCTACGTGTTCCCAAGTCTCGTGCTTGGCCTTCTCGTGGGTGGCGCGCTCTTTACACTCGGCTTTCTCAGCGTCTTTGCGCTTGCCTTTCTCCTCATTGGTCTTCTGTTCTTACCGGGCATCCTGCTCGCGGGCGGCTTCGCTGCTGACCTCACGAGAATTCGCTCCAACGTGTGGAGCGGTAAAAAGGTGCTTCGCCCCCGCACGAAAGTTCCCGAGTTTCACTCGTTCGCCGACTACTTCCGCCTCCTCGGAAACCTGCGACTGTGGCTCGACTTCATCAGCGAAGCCCTCGTTCTCAACACCGTGCGCGTGAGTGCGGCGTTGGTCCTGGGCACCCAGGCTATTTTCACGCTTCTTTGCGGTCTGTTCTTCCCGTTCGTCACCCTCATTGATTTCTCGTACGAGTCGGGAATGGCCAGCTTTATTGTTCGAAGATTCAACCCAAACGTGGGTCTTGAGCCATACGCGCGAACGCTCGCCTTAGTTGACTCGGCGCTCTATGTAGGCCTTGGCCTCGTGCTCCTCGCCCTGTTTCCCTTTACCCTGCACATTGCCGCGCGTCTTGAGAACGGCCTCGTGCGCGAGATTCTCGAAGGGGACTCCTTCGCGACGATCAGCTTCAAGGGATGGGCGACCGCGGTCATCGCGGTCATCGCGCCGATTCGCATCACTTTTTCGGGTGACGGTGCCCTGTGGGAGAACATCGCGCCGCAGTACCTTCCCTTCGGCCTGTTCACGATTCCGGTCGCGGGGCTGTCCTTTTCTTTGCTCGCGCTCACCTGGACGCTCGCCTTCATCTTCCTCGTGCGGCGGCCAAAGCTCGGCTCCGTGCTCGCCTGCGTCGCGTTTGTGGTGTCCTACGGCGGGATCATCACGCTCACCATCGTGAAGTTCAATGGCCAGGTGTTCATGCCCGGCACGGAGGTTCCGGTTCTACTCGCCGGACTCGCCCTCTTCACCCTGAGCCTTCACCGGAACGTCAAACACAGCACCGGGGTATTTGGTGCCTTCGGTGTGATCGCGCTGATGGGAACGATTGCGAGGTGCGTGGTGACGCACGGGCGCGCCTCCACTTCCGTGGACTTCATCCAGTGGAGCTTCCTCATTCTGGGCGTCATGCTTGTCATGTGGATCGTCGCGGCGGCCTTCGGATACGGGCTTCGCTGGCTCGCCGATTCGGCTCGCGACGTTTCGCGTGAACGGGCGGCACGCCGCGAAGCCGAAGAGCGCCAAGAGCGTGCCTTCGCCGAGAGCGCCGAGCTCAGCGAGAGAGCCCGTATTGCGCGCGAAATGCACGACGTGGTCGCCCACTCGATGTCGGTCATCAGCGTCCAAGCACAGACCGCTCCCTACCGCCTCGCAGAATCACAACTCGACGAAGCGACACGCGCCGAATTCGCCTCAATCGCCGCGACCTCGCGCAACGCCCTTCAAGAAATGCGTGCTCTTCTCACGATGCTGCGCGGAACCGGTAGCGAAGAAGACGTCGCGAGGGCCCCGCAGCCCGAGCTCAAGGATCTCCCCGAACTCGTGCAGCGCTCGCGCGATGCCGGCGCCCACGTGAGCCTCACCGTGCCAGAGGCGGGCATCCCCACAGTCCCCGCAACCGTCGGACTCGCCCTCTACCGCGCCGCCCAGGAGGGACTCGCCAACGCGCTCAGGCACGCACCCGGAAGCGACATTCACATCACGCTCATGACGAGTGAACATGTCACCGGCATCGACGTCGTCAATACCGCACCGCCCGAGGACTTCGAGCCTGCGCCCGGCTCCGGAATGGGGCTGCGCGGCGTTCGCGAGAGGGCCAACGCGCTCGGCGGCACCGTGAATGCGGGGGCGCATGCCGACGGTTCCTACAGCCTCATCGTGCGAATTCCGCACGCCGGAACGTGGGCAGCCGTCGGATAGCCCACGCCCCAGTGACCACTCGTGTGGCTCAGCTCTCACGTTTCGTGCTGGGAGTGGCCCGTCCCTGAGCGTCCCGAACGACGTGTGGAAGAATGAAAGGGCAAACGCAACGTGGATCTGCGAGGTACACGGGTGCCCGCGATCCCCACTCGAAGGAGCACACATGCCTGTTGCAACCCCGGAACAGTTCAACGAAATGATCGACCGCGCGAAGGAAGGCAAGTTCGCCTACCCCGCGATCAACGTGTCGAGCTCGCAGACCGCGATCGCCGCACTCCAGGGCTTCGTCGAAGCTGAGTCTGACGGCATCATTCAGGTGTCCGTTGGCGGCGCCGAGTACCTCTCCGGTTCGACCGTGAAGAACCGCGTTCGCGGCTCGATCGCTCTTGCGAAGTTCATCCACGAGGTTGCCGAGGACTACAACATCACGGTTGGCGTTCACACCGACCACTGCGCGAAGGAAAACCTTCCCACCTGGGTTGAGCCCCTCATCGAATGGGACCTCAACGAGCGCGTCAACAAGGGCCTGAACCCGCTGTTCACCTCCCACATGTGGGACGGCTCGGCCGTTCCGGTCGACGAGAACCTTGAGATCGCTAAGCGCCTCCTCGAGAAGACCGTGGAAGCGAAGAAGATCCTCGAGATCGAAGTTGGCGTCGTCGGCGGCGAGGAAGACGGCTACTCGGCGGACGTCGACGAGTCGAAGCTCTTCTCGACCCCTGAAGACGGTCTCAAGACCGCCGAAGCCCTTGGCCTCGGCGAAAACGGCCGCTACATCACCGCCCTCACCTTCGGTAACGTGCACGGCGTGTACAAGCCGGGCAACGTTCGCCTCACGCCGTCGATCCTCCTCGATATCCAGAAGGCCGTTGGCGAGAAGTACGGCAAGGACATGCCGTTCGACCTCGTGATGCACGGTGGCTCGGGTTCGACCCTCGAAGAGATCCAGGAAGCTGTCGACAACGGCGTCATCAAGATGAACGTTGATACCGACACTCAGTACGCCTTCTCGCGTCCCGTTGCGGGCCACATGCTCGAGAACTACGAAGGCGTTCTCAAGATTGATGGCGAGGTCGGCAACAAGAAGATGTACGACCCGCGCTCGTGGGGCAAGAAGGCCGAGGCTGGCATGGCAAAACGCGTCGTCGAGGCGTGCGAGAACCTCCGCTCGGCTGGCCACAAGATGTGATCCTCGCCTGAGGTAGCGAAAGCGCCCTTCCCGAATAGCGGGAGGGGCGCTTTCGTATAGCGGGAGGGGCGCTTTGTATCGCCAGGTGTTTAAAGGCGGGTGCTCAGATCACGCGTGAGTCGCCCGTCGAGATGATCTCCTTGCCGAAGGGGAAGCAGGTGATGGGGATGAGCTTGAGGTTCGCCCACGCAAGCGGAAGGCCGATGATGGTGACGGCCTGTGCGAGTGCGGTCGCGACGTGGCCTGCCGCAAGCCACAGGCCCGCGATGAGGAACCATACGACGTTGCCGAGAGTCCCGACTGCACCGGGGGACCGCACCTGTACGGCTTCGCGGCCGAACGGGAGGATCACGTAGTTCGCGATGCGGAAGCTCGCGACACCGAACGGGATCGTGACAATGAAAATGCACGCGAGGATACCCGCGAGGATGTAGCCAAGCCACAGCCAAAGGCCGGCGGTAAGAACCCAAATGATGTTGAGAATGACGTTGATGATGGTGCGCATACCACCAACGTACTCCCCGAAACGAAAGAGCGCGAGGGCCGTCCGGGCCAGCGTGCTACGGCATTAGCGAGCGCCGTCCGTGGCATCGAGCGCAACCCACGGATCCGGCTCGTGAGTGAAACGATTGCGAAGGTCGCGACGCACGATTTCAATACTCCACATCCAGATGATGTGGCCGAAGAACTCGCTCACGTGCTCCTGCCACGGCTGATCCCACGGCGCGGGCACCGTGCCGAGCGCAGGCATGAGCAGAACGTGGAAAACGACGTGGATGACGATGCCGAATGCTGCACCCTGCCACAGAGTGATCTTGGGGAAACGCTCGGCAACAACGCAGTAGAGAACCGCGAAGACAATCGCAAAGCTGAAGTGGACGATGAAGCTCATGATTGGCAGGCCGTTGCCATTGAAATGAACGAGCGTGTGGGTGAAGTCCTCGCTGAGTCCCAGTTGCTGTAGGAGCTGCTGCGGCGGGTTGGTGGCGTTGCGCTCGGGTGTGCGCGGTGGGAACGGCACCTCCCAGCCGAACTTCACGATTGCGGAGAACAAGCCGCCGATGAGGCCCACGAGGAGAGCGGTCGCGTAGCGGCGGCGAGAAGGATCTGTGGTCGAAGGAAGTGCCATGATTGCCTTTCGAATGTGGCCCGACGGTTGCCAGGCCACCGTCGGACTCAAAAGCGCACCCTGGGCGCGCGCCTTTCACCCTAGCCACCCATGCACCCGGTAGGGAGGTCGAAAGTCCGCACGCCGTGAACCTCCGCGGATCAGTCACGGAAGCGGTCTCACAATGTGGGGGAAGCGCCCTTTATCCCTGCATCGGGGGCCCGCGCGACTAGACTAGATCCGTTTTCAACGATCCGGAGGGCGAGGAAGGCGGAGCACGCGTGTCACAGTCGCAGGGCCTCTTGAGGGGAACGCCGTGGAAAGCGATCGTGCTCTTCTCGGCGCCGCTTTTGATCGGCAACGTCGTGCAGCAGCTCTACCAGTTCGTCGATGCGATGGTCGTGGGCCGCCACCTCGGTGTCCTCGCTCTTGCCTCGGTGGGGGCGAGCATGAGTCTTCTGTTCCTCATCACGGGTTTTGCGTGGGGCATGACGAGTGGTTTCGCGATCCCCGTCGCGCAAGCGTTCGGCGCGAACGACATCAAGGGGCTCAGGCGTTCGGTTGCGGCCGGAGCGATTCTCTCAGGCGCCACGAGCCTCCTCATGACACTCGTCGGCACTATATTCATTCGCCCGTTGCTCCAGCTCATGAAAACCCCGCCGGAACTCATCGACGACGCCGCGACGTTCGGGTTCTGGAGCTTTCTGTTCATGTTTACGCTCGTGTTCTTCAACTTCCTCGCGGCGATTATCCGCGCGGTGGGGGACTCGCGCACACCTCTCGTGTTTCTCGCGATTGCGTGCCTTCTCAACGTCGCCCTCGTGATCGTCTTTGTGGCGGTGCTCGACTGGGGTATCGCCGGCGCGGCGTTCGCCACGGCGGTCTCGCAGCTCACATCGGTGCTTCTCTGCGTCACCTGGGTGCGGTGGCGCATCCCCGTGTTGCACATGAGCCTCGACGACTGGAAAGTGACGATGCCTGAGCTGCGAGAGCATTTGAACCTGGGCCTTCCGCTCGGCTTCCAGACCTCGGTGATTGCGATCGGCACGATCGCCGTCCAGGTGCGCCTCAACGACCTCGGTCCCAACGCGGTCGCTGCTTTCACCGCGGCAGGAAGGGTCGATGGCATCGCCGTCACCTTCCTCGCGTCCCTCGGGCTCGCAACCTCGACCTTCGTCGCGCAGAACTACGGTGCGCGCCAGATCGATCGCGTCAAGCACGGTGTGCGGCAATCGCTCGTCGTGAGCATCATCGTGTCGATCGCGATCGGCCTTGCCCTGTTCCTCCTCGGCGCAGTGTTCGTCGAGCTCTTCATCGGGAACGAGCAGCCCGTGGTGCTCAACCTTGCCCACGATGCACTCAAGATCTACTCGGTTGCCTATTGGGTCCTTGGAGTGCTGTTCGTGGTGCGCGGCGCGCTTCAGGGACTCGGTCATATGAAGCCACCGTTCTACTCGGGCATCGCCGAGCTCGTCATGCGCGTCTTCACCGCCGTTGTGCTCGGCGCTCTTTTTGGCTTCATCGGTGTTGCGTGGGGCGCGCCGCTCGCATGGATCGGGTCGATCGCGCTGCTCATTCCCTCCTACATCGTCATTAGCCGGAAGCTTGATGAGCGCACCTACCGCTCAGGGCCGCGCACCGAAGAGATTGAGGTTCTCTCCGCGCCGTTGCTCGCCGAGAAAGGCGTCGTGGCCGACCCGACGATCCTTCAGGGCGAAAGCTTCGAGGACGTGCGCACGGGCCCGATCCCGATCGTCCGTGACCGCGGTGAAACCGGTCAGTTCCCCGCTCTTGACGAGACCTATGTCCTCACGGACGACCAATCCGCATCCGAGAATCCGGAGGATGAACAGCGGTAGAACCACGAGTGACGCAAGAGTGAGTTTCTGCCAGGTTTGATGGTGCATACTTGCCTGTGCCCCGCGCGGGAAGAGTGCCCGCTGCCGAGCAGGAAGGTTCACCGTGTCCGCACAAGGCCGCACATTGACACCGCTCGTCGAGATCATCGACGAGATGCTGCTTATTTCGCGCCGAATCCAGGCTCTCGACGTTGACATTCCTGGCATGCGAGGGCTCTCAACGGTCGAAGCGATGATCCTCCGACATATCGGCCGGACCCCGGGTATTACGCCGGGAAAGGTGGCCGAAGACATCATCCTGCGGCCATCAAACGCGAGCGCCGCGATCCGCGACCTCGAGAGCAACGGGCTCGTCGGCCGCGTGCCAGACATGGTTGATCGCCGCTCAAATCACCTTTTCATCACCGAAAAGGGCGAGCGAGCCGTCGCAGCTATGCACGAGGCATGGGAACAGTACTACTCGGGAACGCTCGCTGCCGATGACGTTGAGGACGCCCGCGCCCTCGTGCGTGCGATGGGTGAGCGGGTGCGCGCCACGATGACGGGCGAGGACGCCGAAGAGGAAGGGGCCTAGCGCGAGCCTCGCCCCTGCGCGTTACCCATGACCTGGCGCAACGCGGGAAGGACATCGGCAAGGAATACGCCTGCCATGACGAAACCGATGATCTGAAGCATGATCGTGAAAGGCCCCACGCCGCGCCCGAACCCTGTGACGACACCGATCACGAGCGCGCCAGCGGTCATGAGCGCCCAGAACGTCTTCGTCCGCTTAAAAGCTGCGTCGTAAGCCCTCGCTGGGAAACGCAGGGCATTCACGAGTGCCCACGCCTCGATCGCCACAAAAGCGATGGCGAGGGCGAGCGACAGGTAGTACGCGATGGTGTAGGTAATCACGGATTCATTCTACGGTCGGGATCGGTGCGGTCGGTGATGAGAAGCTCGAGCGCTTCGGTCGAGGCGGGAGGCTCAACCGCCTTCATTTCGCGCGTAATGGGGCGCGGGCCCACGATATCCGCGTCGGCGACGACGATGAGGGACGGCAGGAAGCGGCGCGCGTCAGAGCTCGGAAGGCCGGTCGCCTCGAGGAGATCGACCGCGAGGGCACGCAGCTGAATGACGAGGGAGATCCCCTCAAAATGGCCGAGGCGCCCGACGGTCCCCTCCGCCGTAGCGAGCAGAGTTTCGGGAGTGAGATGCGCGCAAAAGAGGCGAAGCTTGCGCCGAGCCTTCGTGAAGTCCGCCTCCGTGTCGACACCGGCCTGGATCTCGTCGATGGCGTCGACTGCCGCGGTGAAGGCCTCGGCCAGATTTGGAAACGTGTGGGGCTGCGTGACACGCAAGAATTCGGCCTCTCGTCGCGCGATCACGCGGGCGTTGCGCATGGCGCGGTCGCTTCCCACAAGCAGGTGCTGCACGCGGTTGACGTGCTCGTGATGGCGGTGGAGGGTCGGCGAGTAACTCGTGAGCTCATTAGCCGTTTCGTTCGCGAGGGTCCAGGCATCGGTGTGAAGCTGCGATGTGTTCCTGAGGTGCGTGAGCGCCTTTGTCGCGAGCCGCGTGTCGCCTATGCGCGCCGCCTCTGCGAGCTGCGTGAGAGTGTCTTTGAGCTCGATAAAGAAACTATCGGCAGCCTTTCGCTGCTCCCGGCGAGGGTCGCGTGAGAACGCGATGTGGACGACAAGCCCGAGCGAGATGCCCGTAATCGCATCGAGTGCTCGCCCCTGCGGTGTCATGGTCGGGGTTTGCGGCAAAAGCAGCACGATCATCGACTGGATTCCCACCTGGATCGAGAAGATGACGCTGGCCTTGATAAAGCGCGAGAACATCAGCGACACGAGGAGTGTGACGAAGAGTTGCCATGTGCCCGAGCCAATGAAGAGGCGGGCGATTTCGCCGAGGATGATCCCCGTGAACACGCCCGTGCTCATGTCGATGCTTTTGCGGATTTTCGTTTCGAGCGTGAGCCCGATGATGAGGAAAGCGGTGATGCCGGCGTAGAACGGCGCGACGTGGCCCCACAGATGCTGCGAGAGCCAAAAGGCGGCCGAGGCAGTGAATGCCGCAAGCAGAATCTGCCAGGCGCCGTCGCGGGCGCGGTTAGCACCCGAGCGCGCCCATTTTCGATACCGGGACTCCTTCACTCCTTCACCCTCCTCGCGGGGGCGACGGGTTCGCGAAGGCGCAGCTCAAGAAGCTTATCGATCTCGAACCACTCCCCGTCACGACCGCCGCGGCCCACGATGAGAGGAGCGCTCTTTGGCTCGAGCGTCGCCCCTTTGAGACGCGTGAGGAGGTCGCCCGGGGCTGAAAGGATGTAGTAGTTGCCGTCGGTATCGATCCCGACCGTGCGATCCGACTTCAGGTACCAACCGACGTGAGTGGTTTTCACGGGACGCGAGCCCTTGTAGGGGAGTGCTCGCAGGGGGTGCGGTTCGATCCCGGCATCGCGCAGGCGTGCAATCCCGTCGCGGATGATCGCCGTGGCCTTCTCGTGCTCCTCGCGCTCGGCTCGGCGCAAGTTACGTTCCTGGACCTCGAAGATCTCTGCTTTGCGGGACTTCCACTCCTCGTCCACGTGGGACTCCTTTTGACTATCGGCGAAGCTGCGCCGTTTTCGGGCGTTGGCCGTGGTCGCGTTCGGCAACGATCGTGACTTGCGAGGCGTCGAGCCGCACGGTTGCCTCACCGACCTCGAAGGCAACGATGAGGGCGGCATCGTGGGGGACCGCGCGCTTGAGAACAGCCAGTGCAACCGGCCCTTCGTCGGCATGGAGCGCACTTGAGGTGAGCTCTCCCACCTTCTTGGATCCGAAGAAGACGTCCGCTCCAACGGGGGCGGGCATGTCCTGAGAGCCGTCAAGGTGGAGGCGCACGAGCCTCCGGGGCGGCTGACCAAGATTGAGAACCTTCGCGACCGTCTCTTGGCCACGATAGCAGCCCTTAGCCGTGTGAACGGCGGTGCGCAAAAGATCGAGCTCATGCGGGATCGTTTTTTCATCGACCTCCCGCACGAGACGAGGGCGATGATTCACGATGCGCAGCGCCTCCGCTGCCCACAGTCCCGCGAAGAGTTCGGGTTTTCTCAGTGGCGCGTCCGGCTCGCGAAGCTCGGCGTCGCTCACGAGCGACAGCCGCCAAGGCTCGGGAAATTCCGGATCGGGACCATAGGCCACACCGCCGACAGCGACCTTAGGCCAGTGCTGGATCCACACGGCAGCGGGGGCGGGCGCCTCGCCGCAGACGTCCGCAAGCGGAGCGCACGATCCGAGCACGTGGAGGTCGTCGCGGTCGACGAGGTCGATACGGTTGGCGAACGTCATGAGCTCGAGGTACGCGCGAAGACGCTCGCGCGTGCCCGGATCGGTGATGAGGAAGAATGAGTCGCCGCCAGTTGCCACCTGCATGAATGCTTCCACTCGCCCCTGTGGGCTGAGCACGCATGCCTCGAATGAGTCGCCCTCGGCGCGATCGGTAAATACCTGGGAGGTCACGGTCGTGAGCCACGGGGCGCGATCTTCACCTCGCACTTCGAGAACCTCGAAGTGGCCAAGATCGACGATGGCCCTGCCCGCTACAAGCCGCCGCTGCTCACGCAGGGGAGCACCGTAGTGCGCGGGGACCGCGGCATCGGGCCCGGTCTCCTCGTGGATCGCGCGAAAACTGATGAGGGGAGCGGGGCTCACGCCTCTGCCTTACCTTCATCGGCGGCACGGTCGAGCTCGACCGAAAGATACGGGCGCAGCGACGCGGGGGAGGAGCCGACCTCTTGAAGCCACATGAGGCGCCCGCCCACGAGCCCAAACATGCGCGCACCGTGAGAATCGGCGCCGTTTGCCCCACCGAGGTCTTGGGTCGCGAGCTGGATACGCGGGCCGCGCACCTCTCCCGCCCAGTGTTCTGCGGGCGTGAGGCCAAATGCGCCTCGGCGCTGCATGGTCAGGCTCACGCCGTGCGACAGGTAGCTCTCGGGGCTTCCGGGCTTCGCGTTTTGCGCGGCCTCTTCGTCCTGGCCGGGAAGCACTCCCGTCGTGCGCCACGTGCCCTTTTCCTCAAGGAGGAGCTCGCGCACAAGCTCGGTCGTGCTCGTTGATTGGGAGGCGTCGGCCTCTTCCTCGCCCTTCTCGTAGAACGCCGTTGTTGGCGGTTCAGGAGCAGGCGAGTCGAGAACCCACGTGCGCATCGACCACGCGAGTCCACCGGCGGAATCCGGGGCCACGGTGAGACGCTGCTCGATCGCGCGGCCCACCTCTTCGCCGTTTTCTCCCCTGAGCTGTACGGCGCCCGTGCCCTCCCAAGCGCCCACGAGCCACGCGAGCGGGTAGAGCGACGGGTCGAGATTCTCATCGATGACGATGGGCACAAGAACTCCCTATTGACTAGTGGTGAAAGAACACGTCATTAACGTTTCGCGCGGTGGGGGTATTCCCCGGTACGCACATCCCTACGCGGTGGGGATGATGGTGAGTCCGAGGTCGGCGGGGACGTAACTGAGGGCGACCTCGAGGAACAGTAGCGCGAGGATGCCCGTAAGGGCGATTGGCGCGATGGCGACGGCGAGGGACTGGCGCGGATCAGACGCCCCGATCACGCGCGAGAGGAGGAAAAACACAAAGAGCGCAGCGATGCACAGCACCGCTCCCGCGAGTGCCGACATCGCAATGATCGATAGGGGGTAGTGAAGAGCCCACCCGAGGAACCCGGAGGTGAGTGCACCGAGCGTGATCGCGCCGCTGACACGCGCCGGGGCGGGAAGCGGAAGCGCGAGGAACAGGGTGCCGAGCGCGAGTCCCATCGTCATAGCAAGGAGGAATCCGACGGTTGCGGGCCCGTTCGTCGAGGCGAGGGACCAGCATTTCAGCCAGATGACGGTGAGGGTCGCGATGAGGGCGCCGCTTGCCGTTCCCGAAATGGACAGCGTGAGGCGTGAGCGCTCGCGGCGAAGCATTTCGTGGGCAAAACTCAGAAAGAGTGAAACGGCGATGACGATGACGAGCTTCGATGTGAGGCCCGTCGTGCCGAAGATGAGTGCGAGGGCGAGCGAGCCCAGGCCTGCGAGGGCCATGATGATCGCGCTGCCCGTTCGACTCGGAAGTTCGAGCAGGCGCGGCCAACTCACGCACATGAGCACAACGAAAAGAGCGAGGATGCCGGCGAGGGTCTCGCCGCTGTAGACGGGAAGGGCCATGGCGGCGGCGAGTGCGAGTGCACACGCGCCCGTGAGGGGTGCTCGCTCACTCGGTGTCATGCTTCAACCAATCATTTCTATGGATTACGCCTCATGGAAGTCTACGGTCCCGCGTGCGCCAAACGCACGTGGGAGGGGCGTACTACACTTGGGGAGGCCCTGAGCTGTCGTTTCGAGGAGAGTTAATCCCGTGGCACGCGAACAATCCCCGATCCTCGCGGCAGGAGCGCTCGTTTGGCGTGAAAAGCGCGGTAAGCTGCAGGTTCTTCTCGTGCATCGGCCGAAGTACGCAGACTGGTCGATTCCGAAGGGGAAGCTTGAGGCGGGTGAGTCCTTCGTCGCGGCGGCGATTCGCGAAGTGGAGGAGGAGACCGGGTACCGGATCCGTCTTGACCGCCCTCTTCCGACGGTTGACTACCGCACGAACGGCCGACCGAAAACGGTGCGGTACTGGGTAGCGCGGGTTCGCGCCCAGGCGGGCCCGGGCCCTAAGAATCCCAAGGAGATCGATAAGGTCGAGTGGGTCGAGGCATCAAAAGCTCTGGAAATTCTCACGCGCAAATCCGATCGGGATCTCCTCACCCGCCTTCTTGATTTCGCGAAGGAGGGTGAGCTCGATACGACGCCGGTGATCGTCCAGCGTCACGCCGCCGCGCAGTCGCGTGCGAAGTGGCGCAAGGGGGATGAGAGAACGAGGCCGCTCAGGCGCAAGGGACGCAAGCAGGCGGCGGCGCTGCCCCCACTACTTGCCGCGTACGCCCCGAAGACCGTCGTGACCTCGCCTTGGCGTCGCTGCCTCGAAACGATCGAGCCGTTTGCGCACGAGGGTGGGATTGACATCGTTGAGAAACCCGAGCTCACCGAACACGCGCATGAGAAGCGGCCGGCGCGTGCTGCCGCGGTCATGGAGCGAGCGATTGCCGAAGCGGCACGTACCGTCGTCTGTACTCACAGACCCGTGCTGCCGACCATTATTGCGGCTGCGAAGCACGCGTGCACGAAGGAGGCGCGGGGGAAGCTCCCTCGCGAGAACCCGTACCTCGCGCCGGGGGAGATGCTCGTGTTGCACACGAGTGAACGCGGTCGCATCGTTGATGTGGAAAGGCACCTTCCCAACATCGGTTAGAGCCCATGACAGCGGTGATGTGCCCCACGTTGAACGGGCGCAATTAGTGGCAAAGGATGCCTCTGAGCAGGGAAAAGTCTGTTATACGAGACGCCTGGCTGAAAATTCTCGCATGAGTTCACCGTTTGTTCACCTAGGAATACTCGCGGCGTCACTTGGGGCTTCTACGTTCGTTGTGTCCACCTACGACCCGTATCCCAGGCTTAGCAGCCTCGAAAGGACACTCGTGAACCTCAAGAAGAAGTTCGTTTCCGCAACCGCCCTCGGCCTCGCAGGCGCCTTCGCTCTCGCAGCGTGCGGTGGCGACTCCTCCGACAAAGGCAAGAGCGAAGACACCAAGGGCTCGTCGAGCGCATCCGGTGACGCCTCGGGCACCCTCGCAGGCGCCGGCGCTTCCTCGATGGAAGACGCACAGGGTGCGTTCATCGGTGGCTTCATGGCTCAGAACTCGGGCGCCACGGTGACCTACGACGCTGTTGGCTCGGGTAAGGGCCGCGAGCAGTTCCTCGCTTCCGCCACCAACTTCGCCGGCTCGGATGCCTACCTCAAGGATGAAGAGGTTGCCAAGTCGAAGGATCGTTGCTTCGGCGGCGAGGCTTTCGACATCCCCGTCTACATCTCCCCGATCGCGGTTGTGTACAAGCTCGACGGCGTGAAGGATCTCCAGCTCTCGCCCGACACCCTCGCGAAGATCTTCGCTGGCGACATCAAGAAGTGGAACGACGAGGCCATCAAGGCTGACAACCCCAACGTTGAGCTCCCTGACCTCGACATCGTTCCGGTGCACCGCTCGGACAAGTCGGGCACCACCGAGAACTTCACCGAGTACCTCGCTGCCGCCGCCCCCGATTCGTGGAAGCACGGCGCTATCGAGACTTGGTTCGAGGATGGCGGCCAGTCGGGTGAGAAGACCTCGGGCCTTATCAACACCGTTCAGGGCGGCAACGGCACCATCGGTTACGCCGACGCCTCGAAGGCTGGCGACCTCGGCACCGCCAAGATCAAGGTCGGCGACGAGTACGTCGGCTACAGCGCTGATGCTGCTGCCAAGGCCGTTGAGGTTTCGCCGAAGGTTGAGGGCCGTAGCGAGAACGACATCGCCCTCGAACTCGCTCGCGACACCAAGGAAGCCGGCTCGTACCCGATCGTCCTCGTGTCCTACATGGTCATGTGCGACACCTACGAGAAGAAGGAAGATGCCGATCTCGTCAAGGCTTACGCTTCTTACGTGATCTCGGAGCAGGGCCAGAACGACGCTGCTCAGGCTGCCGGCTCGGCCCCCCTCTCGGCTAAGCTCCGCGAGGACGCCCAGAAGTCGATCGACGCCATCAAGGCTAAGTGATCCGCAGCTGACGCCTAAGGCGTAACGGTGCGCCGCCGAGCCCACCAGGGTCGGCGGCGCACCTGTCGTTCAGTCCATTCTTTCCATCCCCTACCGTCAGGAGCGTGCGCGTGAGCACAGCGGCTGCCGAAAACAGCACACCCGCCAAGGGCGCCCCCGAACCTCCGGGCAACGAGAAGAAGGCGAGCTTCAAGAGCTCGGGTGCGCGTCCAGGCGACGCAATTTTCTCGTCGTTGAGTGTCGGGTCCGGCCTCATTATTTTTGCCGTGCTCGCGGCAATCTTCATCTTCCTTCTTATTCAGTCGCTCCCGGCGATTGAGAACTGGAATGCGATCCCCACCAACTCGGGCAAGCAGAACCTCCTTGAGTTCGTCGGCCCACTGGTGTTCGGCACGGTGCTCGCCTCACTTCTGGCGCTGATTATTGCCGCTCCGATCGCTATCGGGATTGCGCTCTTCATCTCTCACTACGCGCCACGCAAGCTCGCGATGCCGATCGGATACGTGATCGATCTCCTTGCCGCGGTGCCGTCGGTTGTCTTCGGTCTGTGGGGTGGCGTGTGGCTCGTGCCGCTCATGCAGCCGCTCTACACGTTCCTCAATACCAGCCCGCTCACGAGCTGGATCCCGTTCTTCCAGGGCAACCCGCACGCCCCCATGCGTAACGTGATGACCGCCTCGATCGTCCTCGCCGTCATGATCCTCCCGATCATCACCGCCGTGAGCCGCGAGGTCTTCCTCCAGACCCCAGGTCTCCAGGAAGAGGCCGCGATTGGACTTGGCGCCACGAAGTGGGAAATGGTGCGCATGGTCGTCCTTCCCTTCGGGCGCAACGGCGTCGTATCGGCGTGCATGCTCGGCCTCGGCCGCGCACTCGGTGAAACCATGGCTGTGCTCATGGTGCTCAGCCCCGGCTACACCTATTCGCTCCACCTCCTTGAGGTCGGTAGGCACATGACGATCGCCTCGTTCATCGCCTCGCAAAATGCCGAATCCACCGGCATTGACATGGCAAAGCTCATTTTCGCGGGTCTCGTCCTGTTCCTCATCACGTTCGTCATCAACGCGCTCGCCCGCTGGATCGTGGCCGCTAGCGCACGTAAGAAGTAGGGGGCTCAGAAATGAGTGAAGCAACCGCAACCCTCAATGCCTCCAACCCCGGCCCGAAGGGCAAGAGAAGCTCGAGCTTCCTGAACGCCGGCGAGCGTCGCCTGCCCTGGTGGCACATGGTGCTCACGGGCGTCGTCGCCCTCGTACTCGTCTCGATCCTCCTGCTTGTCACGAACTCCTTCACCCTTCCGGCCGTCATCGTCCTGGGCTTCTTCGCCCACCTCGTGATTGGCTACATCTACTCGCGAGTGCGCGAAGGTGAGCGATGGGCGAAGGATCGCCTCATGACGCTCATTCTCATTGGCGCCTTTGCGACCGCGATGATTCCGCTCGTGTCCCTCCTGCTCGAGGTGCTCTCGAAAGGCGGGCCGCGCCTGCTCACGCCGGGCTTCCTCACGGGAGACATGCAGGGCTTCAATGGCGGCGCTGACGGCGGTGGCATTCTCCACGCCATCGTGGGAACGCTCATCATTACTCTCGGGGCTTCGATCATCTCGATCCCCATCGGTCTTTTGACCGCCATCTTCCTCGTGGAGTACGCCCAGACCGGGTGGCGTAAGACCCTCGGCAAAGGCATTACCTTCCTCGTTGACGTTATGACGGGTGTCCCGTCGATCGTCGCGGGTCTGTTCACGCTCGCGCTTTTCACGACGCTCACGGGCGAGGCCGGCCTGCGTATGGGTGCCATGGGCTCCGTTGCCCTGTCGGTTCTTATGATCCCGACCGTCGTTCGATCGAGCGAAGAAATGATTCGTCTCGTTCCCCTCGAACTGCGCGAAGCCGCCTACGCCCTCGGCGTACCGAAGTGGCTTACGATCGTTCGCGTCGTGCTCCGTACCGCGATCGCCGGTCTCGCCACTGGCGTTACCCTCGCTATCGCTCGTGTCATCGGCGAAACAGCGCCGCTCATGTTCACGATCGGCGTGGTCCAGATGCTGAACCCCAACCCGTTCAAGGACCGCATGATGGCGCTGCCCACCTACATCAACCAGCAGTACAGCTTCGGCCATGCTGTGTGCGGCAAGTCTGGCGAGAAGGTCCTCAACTACTTCACGCGTGAAGAATTCGCGTGTAATCCCGATATCAACTATCAGAGGGCGTGGGCTGCTGCGCTGACGCTCATCATTATCGTGATGGTGCTGAATATTTTCGCCCGCCTCGTTTCCCACTACTTCTCGCCGAAGACCGGCCGCTAAGCCCTCACAGGCTGATCTTTGAAAGGATCTCAGATGTCACAGAGCATTGACGTGAAGAACCTCAACGTCTATTACGGCGACTTCCTGGCCGTCGAGGACGTCAACGTCAAGATTGATTCCCGTAGCGTCACCGCCCTCATCGGCCCCTCCGGCTGCGGCAAGTCCACCTTCCTGCGCACCCTCAACCGCATGCACGAGGTCATTCCCGGTGCATACGCCGAGGGCGAGGTCAACATCGGTGGCGAGAACATTTACGGCCCCGGTATCGACCCCGTGAACGTTCGTCGCCGCGTCGGCATGGTCTTCCAGAAGGCGAACCCGTTCCCGACGATGTCGATCGCCGAGAACGTTCTCGCGGGCGCCAAGCTCAACAACAAGCGCCTCTCGAAGAGCGAGGCCGATCAGCTCGTTGAAGAGTCACTTCGCGGCGCGAACCTTTGGGAAGAGGTCAAGAACCGCCTCAACAAGCCCGGCGGTGGCCTCTCCGGTGGCCAGCAGCAGCGCCTGTGCATTGCCCGCACGATCGCCGTGAAGCCGGACATTGTTCTTATGGACGAGCCGTGCTCGGCGCTCGACCCGATCTCGACTCTCGCGGTCGAGGATCTCATTCATCAGCTCAAGTCTGAGTACACGATCGTCATCGTGACTCACAACATGCAGCAGGCCTCGCGTGTGTCCGACAAGACCGGCTTCTTCAACATTGCCGGCACAGGTACCCCGGGCAAGCTCATCGAGTTCGATGAAACGACCAAGATCTTCAACAACCCAGCGATGGAAGAAACCGAGCGTTACATCTCCGGTAAGTTCGGCTGATCGGCACGCCCCACATGGGGCGCCACTCGCAACGCAAGGCGCGGTGACGGGGTAACCCCGGGCCGCGCCTTTCGCCTACCCGGCGTATCGCGCCGAAAGTATGAGGGCTGATCCGTCTGGGGGCGGAATCGACGCGGCGCATCGTCGCGAAACATCCTCCCAGCGACAGGGATGAATGGTCCCGAGGGTCGATGCGTGAGCGCCCGCCTCCGCGAGAGCGTAGAGGCATGACAACACCACACAATATTCAGCCTTCCTCTACTGTCCAGCCAGCCGTCGGAACCGTCCCCGGCGCTCGCCCGATCGTCCTTTCTGCGCGCAACCTCGCGCTTGCCTATGACGCGCATACTCACGCCCTGAGAGGCGTGGATCTTGATATCTACTCTGGTCAAAGTCTCGCCATTATGGGGCCGTCGGGCTGCGGCAAGTCGACGCTGCTGCACTGCCTCGCAGGCATTCTCGCGCCGACGGGCGGCCGGGTTCTTTACGGCGAGCGCGATCTGCGCGACATGCGCGATGCTGCACGAACGAAACTGCGCCGCACCGATTTCGGTTTCGTGTTCCAGGATGGCCAGCTGCTCCCTGAACTGAGTGCCCTCGAGAACGTGATGCTCCCGCGGATGCTTGCGGGCGTCTCGCGGCGGAAGGCAAAGGGAATGGCGAAGCATTGGCTCGCCGCGCTTGGGCTTTCGGGGCTCGAGGAACGCCGGCCCGGTCAGCTCTCGGGCGGCCAGGCGCAGCGTGTCGCTATTGCCCGTGCCCTTGCGGGGGAGCCATCGGTTGTGTACGCCGATGAGCCCACCGGGGCGCTCGATCAGCAGACCGGCCAGGAGGTTCTCCATCTGCTCCTGCAGGCGACCGCTGATGCCGGTAGCGCGCTCGTGATGGTGACACACGACGAGGGCGTTGCGGCTGCGTGTGCGCGCACGATCGTGATGCGCGACGGCCAGATCGAACGGGAGGTTGCCCGATGAGCGCCCTGCTCATGCTTGTGCGGGGGAGACGATCTCTCGCGAACGCCCTCCCGGTGATCGCGTTCGCGGCGGCGACGGCGATCGTGTGCACGGTTCTTGCGGGCACGGGCGCTTTCTATGGGCGGCTGGGTCCGAGCGGTTTTGAAGCGACAGATCCATCGGCGTCGCCCGAAGCACAGATCACACCGCTGCTGGTGATCTGTGCGGTCTTCGCGTGCGTGCTGCTCGTCCCGAACGCGATCGCCCTCGGTGGGGCGGCGGCTCGACTGTCCCTCGCGCGCCGCGAAAAAGACTTGGCTGCGGTTCGGCTCGTTGGGGGCACGCGCGCGCAGGTGGCGGGGGTCGCGGTGTCCGACGTCGCCTGGCAGTCCGTCGTAGGTGCGGTGATCGGCGTAGCCTGTCACATTGCACTCGCGTGGCCGCTTTCGCATCTCGATTTCGGGATCCGGAAATTTACGGCTGCGGAGCTCATCTTGCCGTGGTGGGCTCTCGTTCTTACCCCTTGTGCTCTTGCACTGTTTGCCTCGGTCTCCGCGTCGATCACCCTCACGGGGGTTGCCTTGAGTCCCCTCGGAATTGCCCGAGGTGCGCACAAGATGCGCATGTCGGTCATGCGCCTTCTCGTATGGGTGTTGAGCATCATTGTGTTCTTCGCGGTGGCGCAATTCCTTCCCCGCATCCAGGGCGTGTCGCTCGGCGCTGTGATCGTGGCGGTGGTGTTGACCGTGGGAATAATGGTCTTCTCCGTGAATCTCGCTGGTCCGTTTATCGTGTGGGTCATCGCGCGCATCGTTGCGTCCCTCGCGCCGACACCGAGTCTCCTCGTGGGGGCGCGGCGTCTGTGCGCCGATCCGCGCGCGGGCTGGAGGGCGGTCTCGGGCGTGACGATTGCGCTTGTCGTTTCCGGTTTTGCCTCGATTGTGACGTCGCTGCCGAGCGTGGATGAGTCCTCGCGGCTCATGAACCAGGCGCTCTTGACGGGTGCTGTGCTGACGGTGGGGATCGCGACGGTGCTCGCGGCTGTGAGTACCGGTGTCACCCACACCGCGCGAGTCATCGATCAGGCGTCGAGGTACCGCTCCCAGCACGTTGCTGGCGCGAGTATCAGCCAGCTGCACCGTGCACGGATCGCGGAGATCGCGATTCCCGTCGCGATCTCCCTCGCGGTCTCCGTGTTCATGGCGGCGCTCGTTCTTTTCTCGCTCATGGGCTCGGCAGCATCGGATCCTCTTGTCGCAGTGGGGTTCGTCGTGAGCGTCGTGGCCGCACTCGGGCTCGTGTCGGCGTCGGCCCTCGTGAGTTCCCCGCTCGTGGCCCGGGCGGCGCGCGCCCGCGTGCGCGCAGCAGGCTGAAACTTGCCGTGGGCGAACATGAGCACCGGCACCTCGGAACGCCCCGCAGTGCCGGTGCTTGTGGCCAACACGGAGCGAATCCCTCTAGGCTGAACGCATGGATTTCGAGACCGTTGACCCGCTGAGCGTCCCCGAGGGCGCCCTCCTTTTCGACATACGTGAGCAGGATGAGTGGGACGCGGGGCACGCGCCAAGCGCTCGCCATCTCCCCGCGAGTAGCCTCGCCGCACATCTCGATGAGCTCTTTGTGGAGGATGACGAGGGACGCGAGCGGGACATTTACCTCGTGTGCCGCTCGGGTGGGCGCTCCTCGCAGGTCGCTCAGTGGCTCGCCATGCAGGGAATCGAGGCGATCAATGTGGGCGGTGGAATGGATGCGTGGCTCATGCAGGGGCTGCCCGTTGTCACCGATGAGGGGGAACCCGGGCGCGTGCTTTAGCCCCGAGTGTTCCGAGGGCAGGCTTCCTCGAGGCGAACGTGACACAGTGGGGTTATGACGAATTCGAAGCCCCGCATCCTGATCACGGGCGCGACGCGCGGCATCGGCCGCGCAACCGCCTTCGCGCTCCAAGACTTCGCCCACCTCGTGCTCGTGGGCCGCGACGAAAAGGCGCTCGAAGCGCTCGTCGCCGAGCTACCGTCGGCCGAATATGTCCTGGCGGACCTTTCCGATTCGCAGAAAATTATCGACGGCATGCGCGAGGCTCGCGAGAGCGGCGCCCTCGGAACGGGCAGCGGCGGGCTTGACGGCGCCGTGCTGAGCGCGGGCGTTCTCGCCGGCGACACGGTCGAAAACACCAAGCCGGGCGACTGGGAGTTCGCTCTCCACATGAACGTGACAGCGCAGGCCGTTCTCACCGCCCAGATCCTCCCGGAGCTTCGCGAGGCGCGCGGCACAATCGTGTTCGTGAACTCCGGCTCGGGCTTCACGTCGAAGCCCGGCAACGCCGTGTATTCCGCGACCAAGTTTGCCCTTCGCGCTCTTTCCGATGCGCTGCGCGAGGAAGAACGCGAGCGGGGCGTGCGCGTCGTATCGCTCCACCCGGGGCGCGTCGCGACAGACATGCAACGCGAACTGCGCGCCTACGAGGGTGGCGAATATGTGGAGAGCGACTACATGAAGCCCGAAACGATCGGCGGGGCCGTGCGCTACGCGCTCACGGCCCCGCCCGAGGCGAACGTCGACGTGCTCTCCATCCGCCCGCGCTAGTGGCTCATCTCGAAGTCATCCACGCTGAGTGTCGCGCGCCCCGCCTCGAGGCGCGCGACGGGCACGCGGAACGGTGAGCACGAGACGTAGTCGAGCCCGAGCCAGTTGAAGAAGTGAATCGAGCTCGGGTCTCCACCGTGCTCGCCGCACACGCCGACGTGGAGGTCCGGGTTGACGGCGCGGCCGCGTTCGGTGCCGATGCGTACGAGTTCACCGACGCCGAATTGGTCGATCGACTCGAACGGGCTCGTGAGGAGGATGCCGTGCTCCTTGTAGGTGAAGAAGAAGCCGGCCTCGACGTCGTCGCGTGAAAAGCCCCACGTGGTTTGCGTGAGATCGTTCGTGCCGAAACTGAAGAATTCGGCTTCTTCGGCGATCTCGTCGGCACGAAGGGCTGCGCGCGGCAGTTCGATCATCGAACCGATCACGGTGGTGAGCTTGAGGCCCGTTTCCTGCGTGACCGCGTCGCGAACGGCGAAAATTTCCTTCTTGATCTCACGCAGCTCACGCACGGAGCTTACGAGCGGGATCATGATCTCGACCTGCGGATTCAGTCCCTCGGCGCGGGCCTGTGCCTCGGCCTCGAGGATCGCGCGGGTCTGCATGCCGAAGAGGCCGGGGATAGAAAGCCCGAGCCGCACACCGCGAAGGCCGAGCATCGGGTTCTGCTCGTGCAGGCGCTTCACGGCCTCGAGCACTTTGATCTCGTGATCGTTGTGCTCGCCGCGCTCTTCAGCCTTCGCGATCCGCACCGAGAGTTCGGTGAGGTCGGGGAGGAACTCGTGCAGCGGCGGATCGAGGAGGCGCACGGTCATGGGCAGGCCGTCCATCTCGCGGATCATCTCGAGGAAGTCTCCGCGCTGGAGGGGCAGGAGCGCGGTGAGCGCTTCCTCGCGTTCCTCGGGGCTTGCGGCGAGGATGAGGTTCTCGACGAGCGTGCGGCGGTCGCCGAGGAACATGTGTTCGGTGCGCGTAAGCCCGATGCCCTGGGCCCCCATGCGGCGTGCCCGTGCGGCGTCCTCGGGGGTGTCGGCGTTGGCACGGACGAGGAGAGCGCGTTCGCGATCGGCGATGCGCATGAGCCGGTCGACGCTTGCCACGAGCTCTGCTTCTCCTTCGTCGAGGCTCTCGAGCGGCTTACCGGTAGCGCCTTCCAGGCTTGCACCGGATTCGAAGTAGGCGGCGACGGCACTCGGCTGCACGGGGACCTCTCCGAGGAATACTTCACCGCTTGTGCCATCAATCGACACGAGATCCCCGTCGCGCAGCACCACTTCACCATCGACGCGTACTTCGCGGGCGGCCTCATCGACGGTGAACGCCTCGACACCGCACACGCACGTGCGGCCGAGGCCGCGGGCAACGACGGCCGCGTGGGAGGTCTTCCCGCCGCGTGCCGTGAGCACGCCTTCGGCGGTGATCATGCCCGCGAGGTCGTCGGGGTTGGTCTCGCGGCGCACGAAGATCGACCGCGTGCCCTCTTTAGCGCGCGCGAGCACGTCCGCGGTGGTAAAGGCGACGTGACCGGTAGCGGCCCCCGGGGAGGCGTTCATGCCGCGGGCGAGGAGTACGCGCTCGGAATGAGAATCGAAGGCGGGGAACATGAGGCGCGAGAGTTGGTCACCGGTCACGCGCATGAGCGCCTCGTTCTCGGTGATCGCTCCCTCGTCGAGGAGGGCGGTGGCGATGCGGAACGCGGCAGCGGCGGTGCGCTTACCCACGCGGGTTTGAAGCATCCATAGCTTGCCCGATTCGACCGTGAACTCGATATCGCACAGGTCGCGATAGTGTCGCTCGAGCTTTTCCATGATGCCCACGAGCTCGCGATAGTTCTCGGGAAGCAGGTTCTCCATATCGGGAAGGCTCAGCGTGTTGCGAATGCCCGCAACGACGTCTTCGCCCTGAGCGTTGAGGAGGAAGTCGCCATACACGCCGCGAGCGCCCGTCGCGGGGTCGCGCGTGAAGGCGACACCGGTCGCGCTCTGGTCATCGAGGTTCCCGAAAACCATCGAACACACGTTGACGGCGGTGCCGAGGTCGTGGGGGATGCGCTCGGTGTTGCGGTACACGATCGCGCGCGGCGAATTCCACGAGTCGAACACCGCGTGGATACTCATGGTGAGCTGCGTGAACGGGTCCTGAGGGAAGGGCGAGCCGGATTCTTGCTCGATGATCTCTTTAAAACTCGCGACGACCCGCTCGAGGTCGCCTTCCGAAAGCTCGACATCGCTCGCGGCTCCCGCAGCCGACTTAGCGTCGTCGAGAACCGCCTCGAACAGTTCGGCATCGATATCGAGCACGGTACGCCCGAACATCTGCAGAAGGCGTCGGTACGAGTCGAGCGCGAATCGCCGTGAATGCGAGAGCTCCGCGAGCCCCTCGAGCGTCTCGTCGTTGAGGCCGACGTTCAGAACCGTCTCCATCATGCCGGGCATCGAGACCTTCGCGCCCGAGCGCACGCTCACGAGCAGGGGGTTCTTCGGATCGCCGAACGTGCGCCCGAGTTCCTTCTCGACACTCGCGAGTTCGCGTTTGACCTGGTCGGCAAGCACGCTCGGCTCATGGCCGTAGCGCATGTAGTACCGGCAGGCGTCGGTCGTGATCGTAAAGCCTGGTGGTACGGGAAGCCCAAGCTGGGTCATTTCGGCGAGATTCGCGCCTTTACCACCGAGCAGGTCGACCTGCTCGCGCGAGCCGGCGCTGAAAGGGTATACGTACTGATCACTCATAGCGGACCGTCCTCAAACACATCATTGTGGGGCTGGGGTGGCACCATTGTGCGCCCGGGTGAGCCAGAGCGCGAGGACTTTAGGGCGCGCGGAATCCGGTGGGCCGGAATTTTGGGTCCGACGGTTACCGGCAACCGTCGGACCCTTTACATCAGGCGTTTGACGGCCGTGAGCACCTCGGTGAGTTTGGCGTCGATGACGGCGGGGGAGCCGTCGGCGGCCGCATCGCGCACGCAGTGGCGTACGTGGTCCTCGACGAGCTCGAGCGAAACCGACTCAAGGGCGCGCTTGACGGCACTGACTTGCGTGAGGACGTCGATGCAGTACGTGTCGTCCTCAAGCATGCGCTGGAGTCCCCGCACCTGCCCCTCGATGCGCCTCAGGCGGCGTACGTAGGCGTCCTTGTCGGCGTGATAGCCAGGCGTGGTCCCGTGCGGGGTCGAGCAGCAGTCGTTCATGCGCAGATCAGCCCTCGAGGTAGTCGACAAGCGAGGAGGCGAGCCCCACGTAGGTCGCGGGGGTAAGAGCGAGGAGTCGCTCGCGCTCCTTCTCGGGCAGGCCGAGCGACGTGATGAACTCTCGCATCGCGTCGCCGTCGACGCGCTTGCCGCGCGTGAGTTCCTTGAGGCGTTCATACGGTGAATCCATACCCTCGACCCCCTGAATGCCGAGGGTACGCATGACGGATTGGACGGCTTCCCCGAGGACCTCCCAGTTGGCGTCAAGATCGCGTGCCATCTGCTCGGCGTCGGTATCGAGGCCGGCGAGCCCGCGCTTGAGGTTAGAGATCGCAAGGAGCGAGTGCCCGAAGGCGGGCGCGATGTTGCGCTGCGTTGTCGAATCAGTGAGGTCGCGCTGAAGGCGCGAGGTCACGAGGGTCTGGGCGAGGACGTCGAAGAGCGCCCCCGAGATCTCGAGATTGGCTTCGGCGTTTTCGAAACGGATCGGGTTCACCTTGTGCGGCATGGTGGAGCTTCCCGTGCCGCCCTGGGCGCTCAGGCGCTGGCGGAAGTAGCCGAGCGAGATGTAAGTCCACATGTCGGTCGCGAGGTTGTGCAGGATCCGGCCCGCACGCGCGACATCAGAATAGATCTCTGCTTGCCAGTCGTGGCTCTCGATTTGGGTCGTGAGCGGGTTCCACGTGAGGCCGAGGTGCTCCACGAAGCTCTTCGCGATCGCGGGCCAGTCGGTGTCGGGTACGGAGATGACGTGGGCGGCCCACGTGCCGGTCGCACCGTTGATCTTTCCGAGGATCTCGTCGCCCCTCAGACGCGCGATCTGGCGCTCGAGGCGGTAGGCAAACACGGCGAGTTCCTTGCCGAGGGTCGTGGGGGTCGCCGCTTGGCCGTGGGTGCGGCTCAGCATGGGGATGTCGGCGCATTCGCGTGCAAGCTGTGCGATGTCGGCCGTCAGGTCCGTGAGCGCGGGCAGCCACACGTCGTGAAGGGCGCCCTTGACCATGAGGGCGTAGGAGAGGTTGTTGATGTCTTCGCTCGTGCAGTAAATGTGCACGATTTCGGCGAGGGGCTCGAGGCTCGTGCCCGCGAGGCGGCGTTTGATGTAGTACTCGACGGCCTTGACGTCGTGCACGGTTTCACGTTCGATCTCGGCGTGCTCGGCGATGCCCTCGGCGCCGAAGTCCTCGGGAATTCGGCGAAGGAGCGCGCGCTCGTCGTCCGTGAGCGCGCGAAGGCCGGGAATCGCACCCTGGTCGAGGAGGTGGATCATCCATTCGGTCTCAACGACGATGCGGGTCCGGTTGAGGGCTGCTTCGCTGAGGTGGTCCACGAGCGGGGCGACCTGGGCGCGGTAGCGTCCATCGAGTGGGGTGAGCGGGAGGGCGGGGTCAATGTCACTAAGGCGCATGCTGCCATTTTGGCACGGACCGCGCGTGAGTGCCCCCGGCACGTACCATTCGTGCATGGCCGAAAACATTCACGTGCGCGCAACCCTCGAGTCAATTCCCTCGTACGTTCCGGGCAAACCGGCGCCGGCGGACGCCTTTAAGGTGAGCTCAAACGAATCGCCTTTCGCGCCTCTCGCGCAGATCCGCGAGGCGCTCGAGAGGGAGCTCGCCGGTCTCAACCGCTATCCCGATATGTCCGCGACCCGGCTTCGCGAGGCCCTCGCTGCCCTCCACGGTGTCGTGCCGGCCCAGATCCACGTCTCAACGGGTGCCTCGGCCGTCCTCGGCGACCTCGTGCGAGCGCTCGCCGACCAGGGGGATGAGGTGGTCTTCCCGTGGCGTAGCTTCGAGGCCTACCCGATCCTCGTCCAATCTCATGGCGCGAAAGCCGTCCCGGTCCCTCTCAACGCGCGCTACGAGCACGATCTTGAGGCGATGGCCTCGTGCGTCACCTCGCGCACGCGCCTGATCCTGTTGTGCTCGCCGAATAATCCGACGGGAACGGTGCTCGGAACTGCCGAGCTCGAGGCGTTTCTCGAGTCCGTACCCGATACCGTCACGGTCGCGCTCGATGAGGCCTACATCGAGTTCGCGGATCCTGACGTGCGCGCGGACTCGGCGAGCCTTTTCGAGCGCTTCGCAAACCTCGTGCGCGTGCGCACGTTTTCGAAGGTTCACGGCATCGCGGGACTCAGGCTCGGCTACGCGATCGCCCACCCGCGGCTCGCGGGTGCGCTGAATAAGGTCGCGATTCCATTCGGCGCCTCGAGCCTCGCGCAGGTAGCGGCGTGTGCGGCACTCGAGGAGCCCGCGTGCAGCGAACTCGAGCGGCGAGTCTCGTGGATCCGTGCGGAGCGCGCGCGAGTCGAGAGTGCGCTCGCGGGCCTCGAGCGTGGCTGCGCGTACGTGCCTTCGCACGGCAACTTCGTGTACCTCCCGCTTGGACAGCGCACGGGCGAGTTCGTGGAGTTTGCGCTTGAGCGCGGCCTCGTGGTGCGTGGCTATGGGTCCGACGGTTGCCGGATCACAATTGCGGAGGAAGCCGCGAACTCGCGCCTAATCGATGTCGTGAAGGAGTGGGGGACCAGACAGGCTGAAACCTACGCCACCGTAGGTTAGGCTTGGGACCGTGAGTGTTTTCCAGACAGCGATACCGACCCCCGCCTCGAGTGAACCGACGCTCCAGCTTCTTTCGCCCGATGGCACGCGCACGCCACACGATGAGCTCGATGCCGCGCTCGCGCACCTCGACTTCGACGACCTGCGCGGTTTTTACCGTGACATGGTGATCGTTCGCGCCGCTGACCACGAGGCAACCTCCCTCCAGCGCCAGGGGCAGCTCGGCCTGTGGGCGAGCGCCGTGGGCCAGGAGGCCGCGCAAATCGGTGCTGGGCACGCGGCCCGTGCGCACGACTACCTCGTCCCGACCTATCGCGAACACGGCGTCGCGTGGGCACGCGGGATCGAGCCGTGGAAGCTTCTCGAGGTATGGCGCGGAATCAACCATTGCGGCTGGGACCCGCGCGAGCTCATGACCCACCCGTACATGATCGTGCTCGGCGCTCAAGCCCCCCAGGCTGTTGGCTATGCCATGGGTATTACACGTGACGGCGCATGCGGCACGGGCGACCCGGAGGTCGACACCGCGGTTCTCGCGCTCTTCGGCGATGGCGCGAGCTCCGAGGGCGAGGTGTCCGAGGCTTTCACGTGGGCCGCGAGCTTCGAGGCGCCGATCGTGTTTCTCACGCAAAACAACCAGTGGGCGATCTCAACCGCAACGAGCGTACAAACGCGCGTACCGCTCGCGCAGCGCAGCCGCGGCTGGGGCATTCCCTCGGTTCGCGTGGATGGCAACGACGTGCTCGCGAGCTACGCCGTGAGCCGCCTTGCGCTCGATGCCGCGCGTGGAGGGCAGGGGCCACACTTCATCGAAGCTCTCACTTACCGTATGAACGCGCACACGACGAGCGATGAGCCGCGCATCTACCGCGGCGAAGACGAGGAGAAGCAGTGGGCTGCGCTCGATCCGATCGCGCGGTTCGAGGCGTACTTGCGGCGCGAGGACCAGCTCGACGACGCATTCGTGTCGCGCTGCGAGGAAGAGGGGCACGATCTGTCGATGAGCCTTCATCACCACATCCACGCGCTCGAGGATCCGGATCCGGTCCAGATTTTCGATCACGTGTACGTTGACGAGCATCCTCTCGTGGCAGAAGAGCGCGCCGAGTACATTCGCTATATCGAACAGTTCGAAGAGGAGGGCGAGGGCAAGTGAGCGTCGAAAAGCTTCCGATCGCCCGAGCGATCAACCTGGGGATCCGCGACGCGATGCGCGCGGACGACAAGGTCATGCTCTTGGGCGAGGACGTTGCTCGCCTCGGCGGCGTGTTTCGCGTGACACAGGGGCTGCTCGACGAATTCGGTGCACTGCGTGTCGTCGACACGCCGCTCGGGGAGGCCGGAATCGTCGGCACTGCCGTGGGGCTCGCCTATCGCGGCTACCGGCCAATTTGCGAGATCCAGTTCGACGGCTTCGTATTTCCCGCCTACAACCAGATCACGACTCAGCTTGCGAAGACTCACTACCGCACCGAGGGGCGCGTGCGCATGCCCGTCGTTGTCCGCATTCCCTACGGAGGCGGCATCGGCGCGGTTGAACACCATTCGGAGAGCCCCGAGGCACTCTTCGCTCACACCGCTGGCCTGCGAATCCTTACCCCGTCGAACGCGAATGACGCCTACTGGCTGACGCGTCAGGCGATCGAATCCGACGATCCCGTCATCATGTTCGAGCCCAAGCGGCGCTATTGGGTCAAGGGCGAGGTCGACACCGATAACCGCCCCGCGCTCAAGCACTACGAGGCGAATGTCGTGCGCGAGGGTGCGGATCTTACGCTCGTGTCGTGGGGTCCGACGGTTCCCGTGGCTCTCGAGGCTGCCCAGGCGGCAGAAGAGGACGGCCTGTCACTCGAAGTGATCGACCTGCGAAGCCTCAACCCGATCGATTTCGACTGCATTCAGCGCTCCGTGACGAAGACGGGCCGGCTCGTGATCGTGCACGAGGCGCCCGTGTTTGGCGGCCTCGGCGGCGAAATCGCGGCGCGCATGACCGAACGCTGCTTCTATAGCCTGGAGGCGCCAGTGATGCGCGTGGGCGGTTACCACACGCCGTACCCGCCGGCGCGCATGGAGCACGCCTACCTCCCTGACCTCGAGCGCGTGCTCGACGCCGTTGACCGTTGCCTCGATTACTGATTCACCGAGCACTGATTCACCCCGAAAGGTTCCGTCATGAGCAGCATCACCCAGATTTGCCTCACCGACCCCGGCGAGGGCCTCACCGAGGCTGAGATCATCGAGATCAAGGTCAAGGAGGGGGACCGGGTCGAGATCAACGACCCGGTCGTGACGGTCGAGACGGCCAAGAGCGCCGTCGAGCTTCCCTCGCACGTCGCAGGCATCGTCGCCAAGGTGCACGTGAAGGAAGGCGACGAGCTCAACGTGGGCGAGCCCATGTTTGATATTGAGACCGATCCGGAGGCTGGGCAGGCGTCGGAACCCGACGCTCCCGAAAAGGCCGACGCTTCCGAAAAGCCCGAGCATGCCGAGCCGAAAACCCTGGTGGGCTACGGCGCGCGCGAGACGCCCACACCGCGTCGCAAGAAGCGCGCGATCGCGCAGAGTGGTGCGGAACCGCAGGTCCCGATCGATCGCATCCTCGCGAAGCCTCCCGTTCGCAAGCTCGCGAAGGATCTTGGCGTTGCCCTCCACGACGTGCTCGCGACTGGGCGCGGCGGAGTTGTGACTCGCCAGGACGTGATTGCAGCGTCCCAGCGCTCGCTCGACGGCGCCCCCGAGCAGGCGGGCAGCTACTTCCCGAGCGAGGAGAAGCAGGCACCCGACAACCTCGCTGGCCACATGAAGACCCCGAAGAGCCAGCCGTTCCCCGGCGTGACGAGTGACGAGGAGACGACGCGCGTCCCGATCCGCAGCGTGCGTAAGCGCACCGCGGAGGCGATGGTGAGCTCGGCGTTCACGGCTCCCCACGTCACGGTGTTCAACGAGGTCGATATGACCGAGACCCTCGCGCTGCTCGACACGCTCAAGAAGAGCCGCGAGTGGAAAGACGTCAAGATTTCCCCGCTCGTCGTGTTGGCGAAGGCACTGCTCGTGGCGATCCGCCGCAATCCCGAGGTGAACGCGTCGTGGGACGAGGACAACCAAGAGATTGTCTATAAGCACTTCGTCAACCTCGGTATCGCCGCGGCAACCCCGCGCGGCCTCATCGTGCCGAACATCAAGGATGCGCACCTGCTCACGCTGCGCGAACTAGCGGTGAGCATCAACGATCTCGCCCAGACGGCACGCGCGGGCCAGACGCCGCTTTCGGCAACTCGCAACGGCACGATTACGATCACGAACTTTGGCGTGTTTGGCATTGATTCGGGCACCCCGATTCTCAATCCCGGCGAATCCGTCATCCTCGGCTTCGGTGCGATCAAAGACAAGCCGTGGGTCGTCGATGGCGAAATCGTCCCGCGCAAGGTGTGTTCGCTTGCCTTAAGCTTCGACCATCGCCTGATCGATGGCGCGCTCGGCTCCGAGCTTCTTCGCGACGTCTCTGCGGTTCTCGAAAACCCGAGCCTCGGGCTCGTTTGGGGCTGACGTACGCTAGAGCGGTGATGGACGACCAAGAAAGGCGCGAACGCCTCCGCCGCGAAGACCCGCTCATGCGCACGGCCGAGTTTTCGGCCGTCACGAGCTCTGAGACGACCGCGATTCGCGCCGTGCGCGTGCCGCCCAAAGCTCTTCCTTTCCGCCGTGGATTGTGGTGGGTGGCGCTCGGTGGCGCCATCGGCGCGGTTGTGCGCTACGCCCTCTCCGTCATCCTTCCCACCACGACGACGCTCACACTCGTTGATCTCCCGTGGGGAACACTCGCTGCCAACATTCTCGGGTGCCTGATCCTCGGGGCGCTCACCGGGTACTGGGATGAGAACCCTCCGAAATACGCGCAGCTCCAGCTCGTGCTCGGCACGGGCTTTTGCGGTGGATTCACGACGATGAGTACGTTCACGGGGGAGATTGCCGCGATCATTGGAGCGGGCTTTCCCCTCGAGGCCTTCAAGTACGTGACCGCGAGCGTCCTCGTGTGTGTGCTTGCGGTCGTGGGTGGGTTGCTTGCCGGCGCTCGCGTGGGCGCGATGAGTGCACGCGAGCATATCGAAAGGGGTGAGGAGTCATGATGACCGCGTTGATCGTCGCGTTCGGTGCCGCCGTCGGCTCCGTCGTGCGGTACGGACTCACGTTCATCCCGGCCCTCACGCGCCTCTCGGGTCCCGATCAGGAACCTTCTCCCATCCCGTGGCCGACGTTCGTCGCGAACGTCATCGCCTCATTTCTTCTCGCGATTGTGTTGCGCCGCCTCGGTGGCAGCACCGACTTCGTGTCCGCGAGCTTTGCGGCGCTCTTCGGCACGGGCTTTTGCGGGGCACTCTCGACCATGTCGACCTTCATGCTCGAAGTTGTGAAGCTCGTGCGGTCGCGTGCGACGGTGACCGCCCTTGGCTACTACGCGCTCAGCCTCGGGTCGGCGCTCGCGGCGTTCTGGCTCGGCATTGTGGTGACCGCGTGAGCCGTGCGCACTCGCGCGCGGTGCTCGCCGCGCTCATTATCGCTCTCGTCGCCCTCGCGGGCGGCACAGCTCTAGCGCTGGCCGGTGCCCGCTACGCGGCGGGCGACGCAGAGATTCTCCTCGTCAACGCTGGCCGCGCGACCGAGGCCCTGCTTCCCGTAAGCGCATCTCTTGCCGCGGTCGCGGGTGCACTCACGCTCGGCGGGTCGATTCTTGCGGGGTGGCTGCTTGATGCGTCGCCGGACAGTGGTGCGTGGTCGGCTCGCGCACGAGCGCGCGCCATGACGATCGCGTTCACGAGCGCTATCGTGTGGACGCTCCTGCTCGTTGTGCAGTTCATTCTCGCGTACTCGCTCTCGTCTGGACAGCCGCTCTTTTCCGCACATTTCGGCTCCGATATCGGCGTGTTTGCCGCGAGCGACCTCGGAGTCTGGAGCATGACCGCGATCGTCGCTGCGGCCCTCGCAAGCGCGGTCGGGGTCTCGGGGACAAGCGCGCGCACGGCGCGCGCAACGACGCTCACGGCCCTCGGGGCGATCGTCGCCAAGGGGATGACGGGGCACGCCGCGGGAAGTGTGAGCCACGAGAGCGCGACGAGTTCCATGTTCTTCCACCTTTTGGCGTTCTCGGCCTGGGTGGGGCCGCTACTCGTGCTCCAGTTTCTTCCCGCCCTTGAGCCGGGAGACGAGCCTGCAATGCGCCGCACGATCGGGCGCTTCTCCTCGCTCGCCCTCGTCGCGTGGATCGCCCTCGCGGTCTCTGGACTCCTCGCGATCCTCGCGCGCCTGAGCGCCATCAGTGAACTCTTCACCCATCCATACGGCCAGCTGGGCCTTGCCAAGGCGCTGTTGCTCCTCGCGCTCGGTGCGTGCGGTTATGCTCAGCGCCACGTCCTCGCCCGGCGCACCACGCTCGGCCGCTCCGGCTTCCGCGAACTGGCGCTCTTTGAAATTCTCCTCATGGGTGCGGCGATTGGGTTGGCCGCGGCGATGTCGAGCGCGCCACCACCCGCACAAAACATTCCGCCGCCCGCCACCCCCGCGGGGATCCTCACGACCTATGCGCTCCCGCCCGATCCGCGCAGCCTTGCAGTGCTTGCGCAGGTAAGACCCGATATTTTCGCGATTGGCGCCTCGATCCTCGCGCTCACGTGGCTTCTCATGCGCGGCATCGCTCGGGGCGTAAGCGTGGCTGATCGCCGCTGGCTCATCCGCGCGCTCGTGCTCTACCCGCTGCTCGCCTCCAGCGCGCTTGCGGTCTATTCCCGCGTGCTGTTCAGCGCGCATCTCGCGCTCGCGCTTGCGCTTGCGATACTGCCCGGAAGCGCTCTTGGAATGGGGGTGGGCGATGCCGCGCTCGCGAAGATTCGGGGTGTGCTCAGCAAGCGTCGGGCCCTCGCGTTTGCCCTTTCGCTGGTGCCAGCGCTCACCCTCGCGTGCGCCTACCTCATCCCGGCGCTCATGCGGCGGCTTCTCGAATCCCACCCGGCGAACCTCGGGCTTGATCTCGCGATGATCGCGTGCGGCGCCCTGCTCGTCGTACTTGTACGCGCAGGGCAGAAGTGGGCCTTCGGGACCGGACTCGCGGGGATTGTCCTTGTTCTCGCCGTCATGGCACTTACGCCGTACGCGATCGCACCGAGCTGGTTTGGCGCGACCGGCCGCACGTGGCTCGCCGATACGCTCCGCGACCAGCATTGCGGCGCGAGCGTCGCCGGAGTCATCATCGTGCTCTACGGCGCCGCGGTTTTCGCCGCTTCAGCCCTTACTTCTCGAAAATCGCGCGCGCGGTCGACAGGCGCGCCAGCAGGCGTTCGCGGTCGGTGAGCGGGAGACGAATCGGCTGATCCTCGGGCAGTGAGTCGAGTGCGTTCTGCTCGGCCCACGGCGAAAGCTCCGCGATGCGCGTCGAACGGGTGGCGGTGCGCACGCGCGAGGCAACCCCTGAGAATGCGCCGCGAAGCCCCTTTCCGCTCGAGCGGGGAGCGGTGCGGCGCACGTCGGCGTCGGCGCGAGACTTGAGCTTTTCAAAGCGTGCGAGAGCGGGTGAGGCCGCGCCGGTCTCGATTTCCTCGAGGAATTCCTTCGTGGCATAGGCCGCGATGTCGGCCTGTTGCGTGAGGATCGGTGTGACGCCGCCAAGCACGCGCACCTGGCCAAGGACGGCGAGGTCGCGGCGCGAACGCGGGAAGGCGCCAAGGAAAAGGTCGCTCGTGTATTCGGGATCGAGGTAGTCGGCTCCAGGCTCGTAACCGGTCGCGAACACGATCAGCTCGAAGCGGTCAAACGGCAAGTGAGCCGGGTCCTGAAGGATTTCGATACGGCGGTCGTTGACGAGTGTGAGGAACGAATCCGACACGATCGGTTCATCCTCCATGACCGAGACCTCGGGCTTGGGCAGCCCCACGTTTTCGGGGCGGCCGATCGCGCGCTCAATGAGCGTTTCGGCGACCGTGTCATTAAAGGCTCGGCCGAGGAAGGTCGGCTCGAGGCGGGCAAGGGAATCGCCCGCGAACGGACCCCACGTGCGCGGAACGACCCAGTGCGCTTCGGTGGGATGAAGGGCCACGCGACGATTCGCCTTCGCGAGCTCGACGGCGATATCGGCCGCCTCCTGGCCACCGCCGATCACGAGCACGTCCTTTTCAGTAGTGTCGTCGCCGCCCAGGAAGTTCTTCGAGTGGATTGTGCGAACGCCAGACTCGCGGGCCTCGTGCCACAGTGGCGGCAGGAAGGGGCGTTGCGAGACCCCGTGGGCCGCGATGATCGCGGTGTACGGGCGCACCTCGCCCGAGGAGAAATCCACTTCCCACTCGCCCTCGCCGAACGAGCGGATGCTGCGCACCGCTTTGTTGGGTTCAAACCGTTCCGTGAGGCCGTGATGCGAGGCGTAGGCGCGAAGGTAGGTCGCGTATTCGTCGGTCGAGGGGAACGAGGGGAAGCTGACGGGCATGCGAAGATCCTCGAACTGCGTATGCGACTTCGAGGTGGCAAGCTTCATGTTCGGCCAGGTCGGGGCGTCCTCGTTAGCGATGTTCCACACGCCACCCACGTGGTTTTGCGCATCCACAAGGTCGAAATCCACCCCGAGGGAAGAGAGGGCGGCAGCGGCCGCGAGACCCGAGGGGCCGGCTCCGATCACGAGAACGGATCCGCGTGTGAGTGCAGTCATGGCGGGGGTTTGCCTTCCAAGGACGACGCAAGATTAACGTTCCACATGTTAGGGCGCTCGTGTGCAAAAAAGCTGTGATGGGAACGGTCTACTTTCAGGGCCGCTGCGTATGGTGGGGGCACTATGAGCGACTATCAAGAGCCTCTCTCGCCCGGTCTCGCACCCTTCCGTGAAACCTTCGGCACGTTCACCCCCGAAGCGATTGTTTTTGACTGCGATGGTGTTCTCCTCAACACGCAAAGCCTGTGGGAAGAAACCCAGGTCGAGTACCTCGAGGCCCGGTCCCTCGCGATGGAGGAGGCGCGTCGTCGTTGGCTCGTGGGCCGTGACGTGATCGACGTCGTCGTCGCGATCGCGGAGCTCACGGGGGAGAAGCCCCAAGACGTTGGCGAAAGTCTCAAGCGGAGCTACTTTGCAAAGCTTGCCGAAGACATCCCCGTGCTTCCGGGCGCAGCGGAACTGCTGAAGGCCGCGAGTTCGCGGATCCCCGTTGCCGTGGCATCTAACAGCAACCGCGCCCCGCTCCTGAGCGAACTTGCCGACGTCGGCCTCCTGCCGTATGTCGATCACGTCGTCTCCCTCGACGACGTTGCAAACCCCAAGCCCGCCCCCGACATCTACGTGCGCGCGTGCGAACTGCTCGGCGTCGCCCCCGAGCGAGCCCTCGCGATTGAGGATTCGGAAACGGGCGCGCAGGCCGCCGCAGCCGCCGGATGCCGACTCATCGTTGCCCCTACGATTCCCGGGCAGCGACCCGAAGGCGAGCTTGAGATCGCTGCGATCGGCGACCCGGGGCTGCGCGAATGGGTAGCGACGTGGCCCGACCGCCGCGGTGGTTATTCGCCCGTGTACAACGCGCTCGGTCTCGTGCGCCACGAGATTCCCGACGCGATCGTGACCGACTGCGACGGCCTCCTCCTCGACACCGAGGCGCTATGGACCGAGACGCAGCTCAAGGTTTTGTACGACGCGGGCGTGACGCCAACCGAAGAGGACCTCGGCGCGCTCATGGGCACGACCCTCGAACAGACCGCCGAAATTCTCGGCGACATGACGGACCAGGATCCGGCTCGCGTCGAGCAGATCGTTACCGACGACTTCCAGTCGCGACTCGGAGTCAATGTGCCGACCATGCCGGGCGCACGCGAATTCCTCGAACTTGCCGCGACCAAGGTGCCGATCGCGGTCGCCTCGAACTCGTGGCACGAGATTCTCGAGAAGAAACTCACGGCCGCTGGGCTCCTCGGGTATTTTGAGAGCCTTCAAAGCTCGAGTACCGTCGGAAACCCCAAGCCCGCCCCGGACATGTACGAGGCTGGCGCGAAAGCCCTCGGGTGCGAGCCCTCGCGGTGCCTCGCCTTCGAGGATTCCCCCCTTGGGGCGCGCGCGGCGAAAGCGGCGGGTATGACCCTCATCGGGATTCCCTCGACGGGGCAACCGATCGACGTGGCCGATTTAACGCTCTCCTCGCTGAGCGATCCCGACCTCCTCGCGTGGGTGAAGAGCTGGCCGAACCGAAAGCAGGACTGACATGACGAGCGAGAACTTTCGCGAAAATGCACGCCCTCACGCGTCCGAGTTGCTCGGCCGCGGGTGGCTCAACACCGGCGGGGTCGACCTGAGCCTCGAGGATCTTCGCGGCAAGATCGTGGTCCTCGATTTTTGGACGTTCTGTTGCGTGAACTGCCTGCACGTGCTCGACGAGCTGCGACCGCTCGAGGAGAAGTGGTCCCAAGAGATTGTCGTGATCGGTGTGCATTCGCCGAAATTCTCGTTCGAGCGCGACCACGACGCACTCGTCGCCAACATCGAACGCTACGGCGTCGAACATCCCGTTCTCGACGACCCTGACCTACGCACGTGGAGCGAGTATGGCGCGAAGGCTTGGCCGACCCTCATGGTCCTCGACACGCACGGCCGCATCGCCGCATCGATGTCGGGCGAAGGCCACGCGGCGAATCTCGACTCGACCATCGCGCGGCTCGTGAGCGAGGGGGAGTCCGACGGCACCCTCGTGCGCGGCGATGCCCCTACTGTTCTCGAGCAATCCGGACTCCACACACTGCGTTTCCCCTCGAAAGGCGGGCTTTTGCCCGACGGTCGCATCGTCGTGAGCGACGCGGGGCAAAACCGTATCGTCGTGTTCGAAGCCGACGGCGTGAGCGTCGACGAGGTGATCGGCACGGGCGTGCGCGGCTGGGCCGACGGTGACGCGGCCGAGGCGCAGTTCTCGCAACCGAACGGCATCGCCGTCCTTCCACCCGAAGTTGCCGACCAGGTGGGGTACGACCTCGTGATCGCGGATACCGGCAATCACCGCCTGCGCGGCGTGCAGCTCGGCAGGCGTCGGCTCCTGCGCCCCCGGATCGAAAGCCACGTGTTCACCCTCGCCGGGAACGGCGAGCAGTGGATGCAGGGGCAGAGCCTTCCCACGGGGGTTGGCACTCCGATCCAGTTCGCCCTCTCGACACCGTGGGATGTCGAATGGGACGACGTATCCGGGCAGATCATCATCGCGATGGCGGGAATCCACCAGATGTGGACCTACCGGCCGGCGGCGCTCAACGACGATGGCGAGTTCGTTGACGAAGGTGCGCTCGCGGTCCTCGCGGGAACGACCCAGGAGGGCCTCGTGGACGGCGCTCTCGTACGCTCGTGGTGGGCACAGCCCTCGGGCGTCACGGTCGACGCCAACGGGACCGTGTTCGTTGCCGACGCCGAAACCAGTGCGGTGCGCGTGATTGCCGCGGATCGCAGCGAGGTCACGACTCTCGTGGGAGAGGGCCTCTTCGATTTTGGTCACGTCGATGGTCCTCTCGACAAGGCCCGCCTGCAGCACCCCCTCGGCATTACGGTCCTCGCCGATGGCCGCCTCGCGGTCGCCGATACCTATAACGGCGCGGTGCGGATTATCGACCCGATTCACGACTCGGTCGTCACCGTTGCGACCGGACTTTCGGAGCCGAGTGACCTCATCGTCGTTGACCCGATCGATGGGCTCGCGCAGCTCATCGTCGTTGAATCCGGCGCGCACAAGCTCACGTGGGTGTCCATTTCGCCCGCTGCCGAGCAGATCATCGACGAGGGCCCGCAGCAGACCGAACGCCCCGCGACCGCGGTCTCGAACGCCGGCCCACTCACGGTCACCGTCGCGTTTACGCCGCCCGAGGGGCACAAGCTCGACGACTCCTTCGGCCCGGCAGTTCAGGTGAGCGTCTCGACGACACCGCCGGCGATGCTCGTGAGCGGTGGCGGGACCTCGAGCGACCTCGAGCGCGAGATTGAGCTCGACCCGAACTTCAGCGAAGGCGTCATTCACGTCAGTGCGCGCGCTGCCTCGTGCGACGCCGACCCGAGCGTAGAGTTCCCCGCGTGCCACATGCACCAGCAAGACTGGGGCGTGCCGATCACGCTGACCGAGGAGGGCACGCGCGCGCTCGTCCTCTCGCTTCTCGCATGAGCGCCTTCGCACTGGGGGCCGACACCGCCTGGATGCTTGTTGCGGCCGGGGTCCTCTCGCTCGTAGCCCTCGCCCACCCGTGGTTATGGATCGCGCGCGGTAGAGCCGGCGTCGGTATTCGCGCGCCGCGGATCGGCACGCTCGTGACGGCCGCATCGCATTCGGCCCTGTGGGGCGGGTTCGGCGCGGGAATCCTCGTGGCCCTTGCGCCCGGCGATGCCGGTGATCGGGTGTTGCGCGGCGGTTCCGTTTTCTTTGGCAGCATCCTCGCGGTCGCCGTGGCGGCCCTCGGTGCGCTGCTCGTCGCACGGGCGAATGTCGATGGCCCCGATCCGGACGCCACTGATGAACCGCGAAAGCCACGCCTTTCTGCGGCGAGAGCCCTGCCCGGGAGCGTGCGTGGAATCGGCGTGGGCGCCGCAACGCTCATGCTCATTGCTCTCATCGTGGTGAAGCATGCCGATGCGGGGCCGCTCCTTCTCCTTGTCGCGCTCGGCCTCGCGATCGGTGGGGCGTCGCTGCGCTCGGGCGTGGCACTCTCCGCACTTGGGGAGACCGGTGCACGGATTGACGTTGGCACGCTTGAGCAGTCTCGAGACCGGGGCGATCTCTCGCTCGAGCCCCTGTCACCGCCGCTCGCGCGCGGTCCGCTGCGCGCGGTCGATTCCGCTGCGCTCGCGGCTCTCCTCGCGGGCGCCATCATGACGCTCGGTGCGCCCATCGTGGGGCTCGCCGGTCTCGTTTCCGCCATTGTGCTGGCGTGCGGTGCGCTCGTCGCCCTGATTGGCTCTGCTTTTGTGCCCGCCGGGTCGACGCGCTCCTCGCGCTTCGTGAGCGCGGGGCTCACGGGGATCATTCCGCTCGCTCTCGTCGGCTCTGTTCTCTCCCTGTGGCTGCCCACTCGCTACGCGAATCTCCGCATGGCCGAAGTGGGGCTCGGAAACTTCAACGACCCGTTGCTCGTGTCGCTTTTCGTCAACTCGGATACCCAGCAGGCACCCGCGTCCGTCGCGCGCGACGAGGTCGAACCTCTGATTGAGAAAATCGCTGCGCAGTTCTCCGGCTTCTACGCAAACGTGGGAGACGCCCCCGAAGCGCAAAGCGTTGCCGACACGATCATGCTGCACGCGATCAACCCCTCGTTCGTGACGGGCCTCGCGCTCGTCATTGGAGGCGCACTCGCCCTCCTCGCTGGCCTCGCGATCGTGTGGCCGCACGTGCGAACCGAGACCGCCATGGGAGCAGGCCCTTCCCGCGGGATGGTCGCCGCTCGCTTTGGGCGCATCAGCCCGTCGTCGGTGGGTCTCGGCTCCAGTCGCGCACTCGCGCTGCTCGCCATTGCCGCTTTGCTCGGTATCGCAGCGGCGTGGGGCCTCGCGACTGCCGCCGCCGGCATTGCCTACCTCGGCTACTACCTTCTCGCGCTTGCGGCGGCGGGAGCCGCAGCTGTGTGGGGCGGCTTCTCGGCGATCGCGGGCGCCGGGTATTCTCGCGAAACCGCCGTTTCGGTGCGCGACGGTGACGCCGCGGAGCAGTCCTCTCACGAGGCGCTCGCGGGCTCTCTTCTCGCGCTGCTGTCGAGTGTTGCTGCCCTCCCGCTCGTGGCACCGATTGCGGGAGCGATGCGCGCGGCGCCGCAGCAGGGTGCGCTGTGGGCCGACAGGCAGCTGCGCGCATTGAGCGTTGATTCGCCAACGGTCGTTCTTGGTTTCGCGTTCGGTGTTGTGGCCGTTCTGGCCGTGGTCGCGTTCATCGCGACGCCCACGCGCGCTGTTCTTGCCAATGCCGTGACCGAGGCGCGCATTGCGCTTGCCGAACAGTCGAGTGCTCGAGGTTCATCCGACGGCCCCGATGATTGTGGCGACGAGGTGCTCTTTGAGGGGCTCGAGAGTGCGCTTCGGCGCACGTCAGCGATCGTGGTGATGTGTGCGTTGCTCGCTCCGGCCGTATGTGGCTTCGGGATCGGAGCGGCATCGCTGCCCGCCTTCGCCGTCGGGGTTCTCGTCGCGTCGGGCCTCGTGGCGGCCGCAGCGCACATGCGCGTCGCCTCAAGCGAGGCGGCCCTCGCGCGGGTTGAGTCAGGGGTGGCCGGCGGCACCGCGTCGCTTGCCTACTCGTCTGTGCTCACCGAAGTATCGGAGGCCCGAGCTCGAGTGGCGCTCACGTCTTCACTCGCCGGCGCGTCCGGCTTCGGTGCCATCGCGGTGCTCATGACGCTCGCGGCCGCTCCCGCAGTCGTGTCCCTTACGGGAGATGAGGGGACGCATCCTCTCGTGCGGGTCATCATCGTGGTCGCGGCCCTCATGGTGCTCGCCGTGCCGATCGTGCTGTCGCGGGGGCTCGAGCAGGTCGATCTCGCCGACAATTTGCGAGAAGCGAGCGAAAGCGTTGATCGGGAGTCCCGCGCCTCGAACACGATGCGCGAGAAGGTCTCGAGTGCGCAGGTACAGTCGAAGAAATCGGCAGCGCAGTCCACACGAGGCTCGGGTGGCCGAAAGGCGCGTAAGCCCTCGAAGAAGCGCGGTGTGAGTAAGACGGCCGAGGATGACGATGATTCGCGCGAATCGGTCGAAATTGCTGACGGTTCCTCGGACGGCTCGACTGCGGCCGATACCGATGATCTTGGCGCTGCAATCTTCGGTGAGCCTGAGGTTCCGAACAAGAAACGCGGGCGTCAACGGAAGTAGAACTGAATTGCGCAGGTGTGAGCTTCTCGCGCCGGAAAACTACCGGTGCGGGGCGTTCTCATCCCTCGCGGATCTACATCGTGCTGAATCGCTGCGGCGGTTTCCCTTCAACAGCGTCGATTCGAGCCTTGTCATGCTCCTGGTCTTCAGGTGTTTGGGCTTCCTGGTATTGACGAGCTATTATCCGAGACATTTGGCGTGACTGAACTCGAGCTCGCTGCGCCTATCTTTAGCGATCCCTCATCGACGCCGACGGACGCGGTGCCTCACGGCACTTAAGTGCAGAGGCCAAACAAGGTTCACAGCTCTCCCGTCTTGTTCTCAGTAGCTGCAGAAAGCAGGTCTAGGCTAGGATTCCGGGCAATCTCGCTTGGCTTTTTCGACTTTTGGAGTTGGAGTCTCATGAGTGTCGTCGACCTTGCTTCCGCGCTTGTCAAAATTTCTAGTGTCTCCGGGGATGACTGCGGCATGAACCGTGTGCAAGACGCGGTGATTAATTTCGTGAGCGCCCAAGATAGCGCCGTCGTCGTCGACCGGTACAGAGGGAGTCGCCCTTGGACGCTGCTATCTACTCCAGCAGCATTAAAGAAGAGCGAGCCTGCGGTTGTCTTTGCTTGCCATACCGATACCGTCCCGATTACATCCCCGGACTTATGGACCACCGACCCATTGGGTGGAGCTATCGACGGTGACCGGCTGCTTGGTCGCGGTAGCGTTGACATGAAGGGCGGACTCGCTGCAGCAGTATTCGCACTGGTGGCTGCTACCAAACGTGGAACTCCCGCGCATCTTCTACTTACCGCAGACGAGGAGATCGGATCACGTGGTGCCGCCAACGCCGTCGAGGCCGTGAAGAAATTTCCCGTCAAGGGGATCGTTATCCCCGAAGCGACTAATCTTGACGTTCATAGCTGCCATAGGGGTGCAACTTGGTACACCTTCAACGCCGCCGGAAAAGCAGCTCACGGTTCAACCCCGCATCTTGGCTCTAATGCAATCGAAACACTTACTGAAGCTCTTATCCGGTGGAAAAGTAGTCAGCCCCTCGAGACGGATCGCAGACTCGGTACCGAGTCACTAAATATCGGAACAATTCGCGGTGGTAACGCCACCAATATCGTTCCTGATTGGGCCGCGGCAACGATCGATTTTCGAACCATCACGCGACACGCTCCCATGGAACGCCTTAGTGGGCTTCCAGATAGTATCGATGTCAGCGTAGATTTGGACCTCGCACCTCTGATAACTCCCGAGGACAACGAGTTTGTAACGGCACTACCGTCTCAGAGTGTCGCGGAACCGGTTCCCTATTTCACTGATGGTTCCGTACTTACCACGGCTCTCCCCGACATCCCCATTGTTGTCTGGGGTCCGGGAGAGCCCCAACAGATGCATTCGGTGGACGAATCGATTGAGCTTGATCAGCTGGAACGCGCCGTCGATATCTTTAGCGAAGTCCTCGTCTAACTCATGCAACACCGCTCTGGAGCGGCATGACAGACTCGCCCCAAGCTACGGTCATTGGTAGGCTGAAAGGTTGGGTGTCTTCCCCTCGCCACTGGCGTTCAATCTGATCTAGCGCCATGTGTGCGAGCTCACTATACGGCTGCACAACGGTGGCGAGCCGTGGAGATGTCCAAGCGCCCGTGGGGATGCCGTCAAAGCCGATAAGAGACAAATCTTCTGGGACCCTAACTCCACTGTGTTGACCGGCCGAGATCAGTCCAATTGCTGCGATGTCGCTTGCAGTAAATACCGCGGTTGGGCGATCTTTTATCTTCATGAGGCGCGGCAAGCTAGCCGCCCCAAACGCCTCAGAATAAGGACCTGAAAGAACCAGCTGTTCGTCAAATTCAATCCCTCGGTCTTGAAGCGCTTCGCGATAGCCGTTAAGGCGTTCGCGCGCCGAGCGTAAGTTTCGAGGGCCCGCGAGATGCGCAATCCGACTGTGCCCCACACTTGCGAGGTACTGGGTTGCTTGGTAGGCGCCTCCGTAGTGATCCGCTCCTACAAATGAAGCCTGGAGACGCTCGGCTACTTCGAGACTTTCGTCGAGAAGGACAAGCGGGAAGTGGGCCGGAACGCCCCCTAACACCTTCTCATCTCCAGACATCGAAACATACACGGCAGAGTCAACGTCGGGCGAAGCAAGTGCCCAATCCAGAATTTCTTGCTCGCGTTCGCGTGAACCGTTCGAAACTGCGATTTGTGTTCGAAGGGAGCGTGACTGGGAAGCCTCCACAAAAACCTGGGCGAGGTGCGAAAAGTAAGGGTTGGAGAGTTCGGGAAGAACGAGAGCTACGGAACGCAGCTTATTGCGGCGGCGCACGTGCCCCGTGGTCTTGAGTGCCGCTTCGACGCGGCGCTCTGTTTCGGAGTTGAGACGCAGCTCACCACGCAGGTAGCGCGACACTGTTGATGCTGAAACGCCTGCCTCGCGCGCGACAGCTCTCATCGACACAATGAATTCCTCCAGACCCCTTGCAGCCAACCAAAGGTAGTTGTAATATTGAACACACCAAGTATTGCGCGATGTTGCGCAACAAGTCAAGGGAGAGAAAATGGCGAAGGTTCTACTTGCTGGAGAATCGTGGATCAGCGCAGTGGTCGATCACAAGGGGTACGACGCTTTTCCACACACTCAGATGCATATTGGTTGTGCCAAATTGCTTGAGGTACTCAAAGAACACGGGCACGATGTCACGCACATGCGATCTCATGACGTAGCCGAGTTTTTCCCCCGCACCATCGAAGAACTCAATACATATGACGTCGTTCTGCTCTCAGATATCGGCTCGAATACCTTGCTTCTTCCACCCGAAGTATTTGAACAAGGCCGCCCCTGCCCAAATAGGCTTCATCTCCTTCGCGAATGGGTCAACAAAGGCGGGGGTCTCATGATGGCTGGTGGCTACTTGTCATTCCAGGGCTTCCAGGGAATGGCTAATTATGCGGGAACGGCTGTTGAAGAGGTGCTCCCCGTCAACATTTTCCGTTGGGATGACCGGGTCGAAACCCCTCAGGGTGTCTCAGGCCGCCTTGAGCAGGCTGCTGAAGGTCATCCCGTCATCGATGGGCTCGATGCGGAATGGCCGATCCTGCTTGGCTATCAAAAACTCAAGGCAAAGGAGGACGCTAAGGTGCTTGCCACCATTGAAGGCGATCCGCTTCTCGCCGTACGCGAGGTAGGAAAGGGCCGAACGCTCGCCTTCGCCTCCGACATTTCGCCGCACTGGGCGCCCGAACCGTTTATGAACTGGGCGGGCTACGGCCGTCTCTTCTCGCAAGCCATTGAATGGCTCGCCCACAACTAATCCGATATTTCACAAAGGAGTTGTCAACGATGCCTTCTTCGACCCCACCCCCGGACACATCTCTACACACCCGTCCGCCAGCTCGAACCACGGCGGCCGCCGGTCTCTTCGCCTTCCTTACTATTCTCGCTGGAATGCTCGGGCCAGTTCAGTCGGCAGTCAATGGGCGCCTCGGTACTGATGTTGGCGATGGGCACCTCGCCGCGATCATCTCATTCGGCGGTGGTCTCATACTGATGTTCCTCATTGTGTTGCCTGTCCCGAAACTGCGCCGAGCGTTCTTTGCCCTACCTGGTCAGTTGGTCCGCCGAGAGCTGCCGTGGCCCAACTTCTTTGCAGGTCTCTGTGGTGCGGTCATCGTACTTTCCGAGGGGATAAGTGTCGGCGCACTGGGAGTTGCAACATTCCAGACGTCACTCATTTCCGGCATGGTCATTTCCGGTGTGATGTGCGACCGTCTTGGCATTGGCGTCGAATTCAAGCAGGCCTTGAGCTTCTTCAGAATTCTTGGAGCCGTGCTCGCAATCGTTGCCACTCTCCTCGTTGTCTCCCCCAACTTCGAGGTGCCTCACATGATCGCGCTGGCGATTCTCCCGTTCGCGGGTGGCCTTCTTGCCGGTTGGCAGCCTGCAGGTAACTCCAACATCGCTCGCCTTGCAGATTCGATGCTCGTTTCCATTACATGGAACTTCGTCATCGGCTTCACAGCGCTTACTCTTGCATTCCTTATTCGAGTTGCCATGGGAAGCGGCGAGTTCGTCGCCCCTAGCGCATGGTGGATGTACCTGGGTGGTCCGCTTGGTCTGGCATCCATCGCGTTGATGGCACTTCTTGTGCGCAAGCTCGGGCTTCTCGTACTGGCGCTGTGCTCAACCGCCGGACAGCTCATTGGCTCAATCCTCATCGACAGCTTGCTCCCCGGAATGGGGACGGTCCACACGATGACGCTCATTGGTGCTGCTGTGGCTCTGGTGGCCTCGGGTGTTGCGCTCATTCCCTCTCGCCGAATTCGTGACGATGATGCATCTGCTGACATCAACAGCTCACTGGACGGAAAGGCGCTGGCATGAGTTCAGAGTTTGGTCATGTACAAACTGTTCTGGGAAAAGTTCACGCTGATGAGCTAGGCATCACCCTGCCTCATGAGCACCTATTCAACGACTTGTCGTCGGTGCTTGCTGAGCCCACATACGAGTTCAGCACGAAGATAATCCGTCAAGAGGTAACGCCAAGCTGGCAGTGGGCCCTCAAGCAAGACCCATATTGCTGCGCCGATAATGTCGCAGCAAAGCCAGTTGACGATATTGTTCGCGAAGCGGAGATCTTTCAGGCGCTCGGTGGGAAGACGATCGTTGACGCAACAGGCTCAGCAAAGATTGGTCGTAATCCCGCTCGCCTCAAGGAGGCAGCCGAGCGCACTGGCTTGCACGTCATTATGGCGACCGGTACTTATCTTGAAAAATTTGAAAGAGCGGATATCGCCGGCCCCAGTGTTGAAGAGATTCGCGATCGCTTCTTGGAGGAACTCACCAACGGTGTTGAAGGCGTGTTTCCGGGCCTAATTGGTGAGATTGGGGTGTCGCCCGCCTTTACTGACGGTGAACGCGCGGCACTAAAAGGTGCCGCGCTAGCCCAGGCTGAATTTGGGGGCGTAGCGCTCAATATTCATATGCCTGGTTGGCAACGTCGCGGCGACGAGGTTCTCGACATCGTTCTCGATGAATGCCATGTTGATCCCCGTAAAGTGTCGCTCGCGCATTCGGACCCCTCAGGTGAGGATCTGGATTACCAGATGCGACTACTTAAGCGAGGCGTATGGCTTGAGTTCGACATGATCGGCCTCGACATTACTTTCCCCGGAGAAGGTATCTCACCAACCATCTCCCAAACGGCAAGGACAGTTGCAAATCTCATCAATGAGGGTTTTGGCGACCAGATTCTGCTTAGTCATGACCTGTTTCTGAAGCAGATGTGGGCATCCAAAGGCGGTAACGGCTTTACTGTGGTTCCATCTGTATTTCGGGAGTTGCTGATTGCCCATGGGATCGATGGGTCAGTTGTTGATGGACTGATCACAACGAACCCACAGCGGTACTTAGGGGATGCTATTCGCTAACGGAGTTATCCGCCTCATATGTTGACGGCTGGCTGCAATTTCGAGCCGCAGCCAGCCGTCTCCCATTTAGCTATCCAAGGAGATCCCATGAATCGCGTAATCGTCGTAGGTTCAGTCAACCAAGATGTTACTGTCAAGGTTGAGCGCCATCCTCTGCCCGGGGAAACTCTCACCGGCAATGGGCTCTCGTACAGACTTGGCGGGAAGGGTGCGAATCAAGCGGCAGCGGCTGCCCATGCGGGGGTTGAGACCGTGTTCGTAGGTGCCGTCGGAGCCGATAGCACCGGCGATTCACTTCGCGATGAGCTCGCCATGCACGATGTAAATATGGAGCATCTCGCCACTATCGATACCGCAAGCGGGAGTGCTTTCATCACAGTGGCTGCAAACGGCGAGAATACGATCGTACTTGACCCCGGGGCAAACGGGCAGGTGGCGTCCGGCGCACTTGACGCCATTACTGATCTTGACTCCTCTGATGTTGTGGTACTACAAGGGGAGCTTCCGCTCGAGGTAAATATCCGTAGTATCAAGATTGCCGCAAAGGTGAACGCACGAGTGGTGTGGAATCCCGCCCCGGCGATATCGCTAAGCGATATCGATCTCACCGCTGTGACAGTACTTGTAGTTAATGAGACCGAAGCTGGGATCGCCCTCGATGTCAAGGTTCCCGAGGGGATCGAAGCAGCACTTGAGGCTGCTGAACGCCTGCGAGCGCTGGGCCCCACGGCCGTACTTATTACACTGGGTGAGAAGGGCGGCGTGTGGGCCGACGGCACCAGTAACGGGCATTTTCCCGCCACGAAGCCCTCGCGGGTTGTAGACACCACAGGTGCAGGAGATGCCACGGTGGGGGTACTCAGCGCAGCCCTAGCGAAGGGATACTCGTTCCCAGATGCAGTCGCAGAGGGACTGAAGGCTGGGTCAGCAGCCGTGGAGAACGAAGGCGCCGCGGCCAGCTACAGCGTGATCACTCCGCTGGCATAGTCGACGTCTGACGTCTTATACGTTGCCTAAGGGAGTATTCATCGCCTGATCCTCGAGGACGATGCCTACCGGGCCGAGTTCAACACCTTCCGCTCACACTGAGCGCTGGCCTGAAACCGGCTATCTGAGGTCCACCGCGGCTTGGCTGCCCCCGCGACCCCAACTTTCTCAAGCCTGAAATCCTGCCAACTATTTCACGCGGACACTTGTGAGCTAGTGCACTAGTTGATTGCGGCTGAAGTCAGTGGCCCTTAGGAGCACGCGAAGCTAGAAACGACGCCCATAGTCGAGCGATTGCGGACGCAATTGCCGGGCCAAGGACCAAGGCGCAAATTGCCACGACCCAGAGAACGATCGCTGCATCCTTTAGGACGGTTTGGTTAAGAATTAGGGCTGCGGCCGCGATCAGGCAACCGGCAATGACTCCGATCTGCGAGGCTCTCATCTAGGCTCCTGTCGCTCAAACTAGGCAAAGCACTTTCCAACGTAGGCTCCACCGAGAGTTGTGATCCCAGCTGCGCATGCGATGCATCCAGTCCCAACCGTTACGGCGCATAACGGTGCGTAGATTCCTACAGTAGCAGTGGCTGCTGCAACGGAAACTCCAGCAGCAGTTAAGCAATCGATTACGTTGGAGTTTTTGTACTGTTCGTCGCTAATGAACTTGCTTCGGTGTGCTCTCACGACGTCGTCCCAGCTTCCGGAAGGGTTGGGGCCGCTCGGTACGATCTTTGGCGGAAAGAGGCTGCGGTGAGGGCTCGTGTCCGGTTGCGGTGCCGGTGTCATTGGTGCTGTCGCGTGTCAGCGGCTAGGGAACCGTGCACGACCGTTGGGCGTGCACGCATGGATACTGACAAATCCGCAAGGTTAGTCGAGCAGCCCCTCTTCACGCGCCCGCGCGAGCGCCGCCGTCCGGCTCGACACCCCAAGCTTTCCGTAGAGCCGCGCGAGGTGAGTCTTGATGGTGGTGGGGGAGAGGAATAGTTCCTCGCTAATCTCGCGATTGCTCAAACCGCGATCGAGCGCATTGAGCACGTCCCTTTCCCGGCCCGTGAGCGTGATGCGGTCCTTGCGCATCTCGCTCAGGAGCTTGCCCGCAACGACGGGTGCGAGCACCACCTCGCCGCTCGCTGCACGCTGCACCGCGCTCGTGAGGTCGGCTGGCGCGGAATCCTTCAAGAGGTAGCCTTGGGCGCCGGCCTCGACGGCGGCGAGAATCTCGGAATCGTCGTCGTAATTGGTGAGAACGAGAATCCGCGGGTGATCCCCATGTGCGCGAATAGCGCGGATCGCCTGCACGCCGCTCATGCCGCCGTCGGCGAATCGAAGATCCATAGTCACGAGGTCCACGTCGCCCTCGCTTGCTCTTTTGACTGCCTCTTCAGCGCTGGGGGCTTCGGCGACGACGGTGAAGTCCTCGTGGCTTTCAAACACGGCGCGCAGCCCCGCGCGCACCACGGGGTGGTCGTCGGCGATGAGGATCGAGATCATGCGTGCGCTCCTTGAAGGGTTGGAGAGGTGGAGTGGGTAGCGTCCTGGGACTCGGGGGCGGGTTTCACGAGGCTGGAGCGGGCTCGGTCAGGGCCGACGGTTCCTGTGCCACTGGGATCGCCACGCTTACGAGCGTGCCGTCGCCGGGCGAGGCGATGATCGCGGCGTTTCCGCCGAGCTCTCGCGACCTCTTCACGACGAAACCGAGGCCGTAGCCGCCGCTGTCGCAGCGCGGGCCGAGCAGCGCCTCGTCCACGTCGAAGCCGCGGCCGTCGTCTTCGATATCGACATGCAGCTCGCCACCGTCAGCGTAGGCGCGAACGTCGATGCGTGAGGCGCGTGCGTGGTCGAGGGCGTTGGCGAGCGACGATTGGACAATACGCACGAGACTCGTCGCTGTCGTCATGTCGAGCTCCGGCAGATCGTGAGAGACGTGGCATTCGATGACCGGGGCTGCTTCACCGGGAACGGCGACCACTCTGGACCGAGCGGTGTCAACAACACGGGTGAGAGCCGTCTCGAGGCGCGCGGGTCCCGATTCGTGTGGCGTGAGGTGGGAGATCGCGCTGCGAAGCTCGCTCAGGGCTTCCGAGGTGGCGTCGGAAGCGGAACGCACGTGATCGAGCGCAAGTGGCACCTCACCCGAACCGAGTGCCTCGTCCGCGAGCCCGAGTCGCAAGATGACGCTCGAGAGTGACTGGGCCGTGGTGTCGTGGAGGTCGCGACCAAGCCGCTCGCGCTCGGTTATACGTGCTTTTGCGCGTTCGGACTCGACGAGCTGGTCTTGGGCGCTTCGGAGTTGTGCGATGACGGTATTTTTCTGAAGTGCCTCGAAGCGCATCGCGCGGTACATGTGCATGAACGCGAGCATAAGCACGGCGATGAGGAGCGGCCCCACGACAGTGCCCGTCGAGGCGCCATGGTGGAAAACCTGTCCCGCGATCGTAAAAGCAGTAAGGCCGAGCGTTACGAAAGCTCCGGTGTGCTCAGGCAGAAGCCACTGGGCGATGCCGATAAGTGCAAAGAGGAAGTAGGTCGCGTGGGGTGTTTCTGCAATAACCATCGCCCATGCCGAGGCGAGCACTGCCACGTACACGAGGGGACGCCACGAAAAAACTGATGATGGCTCCGCACTAATGTCGCCAACGCGCACGAGCCACGCGCCGCCTCCGAGCATCACAAAGAGCGTCACGAGGCTGAAGATCACGACGCTCGTGGTGTGTGGCGCCGAAGTGAGAGTGCTTTCGAAGACGGGGATCGCAAGGAGAACACATGCGAGTGCGGCTGCCCCCACGACGTGTGAGGTGCGGGCTGAAGTGGGCATGTCTTCGATCCTAATTCCCGCACCCGAAGAGCTGTTCCTCCAAAAGGATGAACGAAGTAGGTACCGGCAGGAGGTACCGGGGGAAAGGCGCTGATCGGCACAGTGGAGACATCATCAATCGTGCATAAGGAGTTCGCCTCATGTTTCTTGCCATCCGCGACCTACGCTTCGCGAAGGGACGTTTCTCCCTCATCGTCGCCGTCGTGTCCCTCATGACGTTCCTCGTGACATTCCTGGCCGGCCTCACCGGTGGCCTCGCGATGCAGAACATCTCGGCGATTCTCTCGTTGAATCCTGACAGGGTCGTCCTGTCGGTCGACGATGGCGAGCAGGAGCAATTTGCGAACTCGACCATCACCGAGGAGCAGTACACGGCCTGGGCTGACAAGGCCGGAAAGGACGCCGTCACCCCGCTCGGCATCTCGAGCGCACTGCTCGATACAGGCGAGAAGACCGAGTCGGTCGTCCTCATGGCCGAGCCGTTCGGCAAGGATGACCGCGTCCCCGAGGCCGGCAAGCTCGTGCTTGGCGAGACCACTGCCGAATCCCTCGGAGTGAAGGCCGGCGACACTCTCGACGTTTCGGGTGAGACCCTCACCGTCTCACGCGTGCTCAAGGATGAGTTCCACTCACACCGCCCGGTCGCCTTCGCTGACCTGACCACGTGGCACGACTACCTCGAGCGCACCCATCAGCCGCAGGACTACGCGACCGCACTTCTCGTGGGGGAGGGAGGGTCCGACGCTTCCTCGGCTCTCACTGATTCCGAGATCAAGACCCTCGATAGCGATCAGTCCACGACCACGAAGTCGCTTCTCCCGTCGCTTCTCGCGATTGGCTCGTTCCGCTCAGAAATCGGCTCGCTCGCGATGATGATCGCTCTCCTCGTCGTGATCTCGACGCTCGTGATCGGCGTGTTCTTCCTCGTGTGGTCGATGCAGCGTCAGCGCGATATCGCCGTGCTCAAGGCGATCGGCGCGCGCACGAGCTGGCTTGCCGGCGACTCGCTGTGGCAGGCACTCATCGTGCTCGGCATCGGTTCGCTCATCGGCGTTGGTCTCACCGCCGGCCTGGGTGTTCTCGTCGCCAACGCGATGCCGTTTGTCATGAACGTGGCGACGCTCGTGGGCGTCCCCATCCTCATGCTTCTCGCGGGTCTCGTGGGCTCGCTCGTGTCGGTCCGCACGATCACGAAGGTGGATCCGACGAAGGCCCTGCAAGCGTCGGCGGCCTAGCCCCTCCGGAAGACTCCGCGCCCCTCACACTTTGATGGAAAGGACAAAGCCATGCTGAACCTTAACGACATCACCCTCACCTACCCCGATGGTGGCTCGACCGTCACCGCAATCAACCACGCGAACCTCACCGTGAACCCCGGTGAGTTCGCCGCAGTGACTGGCCCCTCCGGCTCGGGCAAGTCGAGCCTGCTGTCGGTCGCCGCGTCCCTCACGAGCTCCGATTCGGGAAGCGTGGAGATCGCCGGTATCGAAACAACAATGCTTAACCAGAAGCACAAAAGCGAGGTTCGCCGCGACCACGTGGGCATCGTGTTCCAGTCGCCGAACCTCATCCCGTCGCTCACCGTGGCCGAGCAACTTGAGATTGTCGCGCGCCTCGGCGCGGGAATCTTTAGGGGCATCTCGAAGAAGGAACGCAAGAATCGCATCGAGTCGGCGCTCGACGCCGTCGGCATGCTCGACCGTGCGCACCACCGCCCAGGTGCTCTCTCGGGCGGCCAGCGTCAGAGGGTCAATATCGCACGCGCGATCATCCACCAGCCCGAAGTGCTCCTCGTTGACGAGCCGACGAGCGCCCTCGATCAGGAACGGTCGCAGGCGATCATCGAACTGCTCGCGGAGACGACGCACAAGCGCGACCTCGCAACGGTCGTCGTGACCCACGCGCAGGAGCAACTCGCAGAGTTCGATTCGGTGTATCGGATGGTTGACGGCGTGCTGAGTGCGGATGGTGATGCGGGCAAGGCAAACGTCGGAACTGGCTCCCACGCCCACACGCACGCGAAAGCACCCGAATACGTTTGAGAAAACTCCTTTAAGGGTCGCCCTGCGGTTCCCGATATCGGGACCAAGGGGCGGCCTTTTTTGATGTGACGGAGGTAACGTGAGAGGTGGGAACGCCGGGCGAGAGCGCCCTCGCTCGACGCGACATATCGACACCAACAACGCCGTGCATAGTCGTGAATGAGGAGCAGTCATGAGCCAGAAATACCCCGAACTTTTCTCCCCAACCGTGATCGGCTCGATCCCGGTCAAGAACCGCTACGCGATGGGCCCCATGGGCCCACTCGGTTTCGGTGACGCCAACGGCGGCTGGAACCAGCGCGGAATCGAGTACTACGCGGCCCGCGCGAAAGGCGGCATCGGCCTGATCATTACCGGCGTGTGCCAGGTCGTGAACGCTGCCGAGAAACTGCCCAGTGGGCTCATGCCGAACCCGAGCCTCAACCCCGGCGTTTTCCTCTCGACCTCGCGCGAACTCGTGGAACGCGTGCACGCCTTCGATTCGAAGATTGTGCTCCAGGCCGGTGCCGGCTTTGGGCGTGTTCTCGTCCCGGCCGCGATCCCGCCGGGGAGAGCCCCGCAGCGCCGAGCGCCATTCCCTACATGTGGGACCCAAGCGTGACGTGCCGCGAAATGAGCAAGGACGAGATCAAGCAGATCGTGAAGCAGTTCGCGATCACGGCGCAGATCGCGAAGCAAGCCGGCTACGACGGCATCCAGGTTCACGCCGTTCACGAGGGCTACCTCCTCGACCAGTTCGCGATCGAGTTTTACAACCGCCGCACCGACGAGTACGGCGGCTCGCTTGACAATCGACTGCGTTTCGCCCGTGAAATCGTCGAAACCATCCACCACGTTGCGGGCGACGACTTTCCGGTGCAGCTGCGCTACTCAGTGCGCTCGATGGTCAAGGACTTCAACGATGGCGCGCTGCCCGGCGAAGAATTTGAGGAAAAGGGTCGCGACTTTGAGGAAGGCGTGGAAGCGGCGAAGCTTCTGCACTCCTACGGCTACGAAACCCTCGACGTCGACCAGGGCACGTACGATTCGTGGTTCTGGAACCACCCGCCGATGTATCAGGAAAAAGGCATGTACATGCCCGACGTGAAGCGCCTCAAAGATGCCGCTCCCGAAATCCCGATCATCATGGCCGGCCGCATGGACAACCCCGAGCTCGCACACAAGGCGATCACGGAGGGCTACTGCGACATGATTTCGCTCGCGCGGCCGACGCTTGCCGACGCTGACATCGTGAACAAGCTCGAAGCCGGAAAACCGGAGACGGTTCGCCCGTGCATCTCGTGCCAGGAAGGCTGCATCGGCCGCATCGCGAGCTATCTCTCGATCCGCTGTGCGGTCAACCCCGAGGCAGGGCGCGAAAGCGACGCGGTGCTCCTGCCCACCCCGCGTCACCGTGCGAAAAAGGTCATGATCGTCGGCGGCGGCCTTGCCGGCCTCGAATCGGCACGCGTGCTCGCCGAGCGCGAGCACACCCCCGTGCTCTTCGAGGCGAGCGACCGCCTCGGAGGCGTCGTGATCGCGGGCGGCCAGCCCTCCTTCAAGGAAGACGACCTCGCTCTCATCGCCTGGTACGAGCAGGAACTTGAGGCGCTCGGCGTCGAGGTTCACCTCAATACCGAGGTCACGCCCGACATGATCAAGAGCGGCGAGTGGGATCACGTCCTCGTCGCGACAGGTTCGAAGCCGCGCATGCTCGACCTTGGCGATGCGACAGAGGTCGTCGAAGCGACCGACGCGCTCCTCGCGCAGGATGATTTGGGCAAGAAGGTTGTCGTTATCGGCGGCGGCCTCACGGGCTGCGAGCTTGCCCTTTCGCTCGTCGAGAAGGGTCGTGAGGTCACGATCGTCGAGGTCGAAAAGGATCTTCTCGCGAAGAACGGGCCGCTGTGCCACGCCAACCACGACATGCTCCACAAGCTCGTGCCCTACCGCGGTATCGAGGTGATCACGGAAGCCTCGGCGATTCGCACGACCGAGAAGGGGCTGCTCGTGAAGGTGGACGGCGAGGAACGCGACCTCGAGGCCGATTCTGTGGTGTCCGCGATTGGGTACGTGCGCGATAGCGAGATGTGGGAGGCGATCAAAGAGGTGAACGTGCCGAAGAACATCCTCGGTGACGCCCGCAAGATCTCGAACATTCAGTACGCGATCTGGGATGCCTACGAGGTGGCGTCGAAGCTCTAACCCCTCTGGATTCCATAGGGTCTGTGGGGGTTATTCCGGTCGTGAAGGCTGGGATAACCCCCACAACGTCTATGCAATTCGGTGAAAGTGGAGCGGGTGACGGGAATCGGGCTATATCTGGTTGTATTGGCCAACCACAGATTGGGTCGCGTCGGCTTCGCGTGAGGGGCGTAGACCTTTTGGAATGGTCAGCGGGCGGCCCTCGTGGCTTGCCCTACGAATGAGTCAGCCGCGCCGTTTTCGCTTTTTGTTCTGCTCGGCGTGCGCCGGTGAGGGTTGTACAGGAGATGTTGGGCCGTTTGGCGAAGCTGATGTCGGTTTGCTTGTTGAGTGCGCGCGATACCCGGTCTACAGTTCCGGCCTTGGTCCGGTAGTCCGCTAGCGCCATGTCTACCCGTCCTTGGATCTTTTGTGAGACGCAATTGTCTAATTAGGAAACGATTCTGTTTATAACGATGCCGGCGCAGCGATAACCATTGGGGCATGCGTGGCCGTAAGGGTCAGCTCGCAATGCTTCACAAATGAGACAAAATGAGCGCATGAGTGAAAAATTATCCGAGTGGGTAGGCCGCGTAACAGGCGGGCAGTCGCAACGCTCCATCGCCCGCGAACTCAACAGCCACGGCCACCGAATCTCATCGCCGTCACTGTCGCGACACTTGCCACAGGGGACCCTTTCGCCCGAAATCGTTGTCGCCATCGCGCGTATCTGGGACGCCTCACCACTTGACGGTCTCGTCGCGTGCGGCCTCATCACGCAACGCGAGGTAATCGGAGGATTGAAGACTGTAGAGCTTTCCGCCGCATCCGACCGCGACATCGCGAACGAAATCCTGCGCCGCCTCGAAGAACGCGGAACCGAAAACCTCGAACCCGCCGACGAGGGTTTAAATGTCCCACCCCCGCGCTTGACTCTCCTCAACGGAGAACAAATCGACGGAAGGTTGGACTATGCCGCCGATGAAGAGCAGCCGGGCGATGACCCCGGCGAAGACTGAAACACTCATCGACTACGCCCACTCGCACGGAATCCGCGTCGAATGGGCATTGAATCTGCCAGAACGCGGGCGCTACATACCGGCGCTTGACCTCATTGTTCTACGCCACGGCATGACCGAGCGGCGAACCGTCTCAACCCTCGCTCATGAGCTTGAGCACGCGCACTATGGCGGCTGGTGTAGCGCCCTTGGCTCTGAAGCTCGCGCGTGGCGATACGCGGCAAAGATCCTCGTTAGTGAGGCTGAGCTGCGGCTAGTATGGAGTGTGCATGAGTCTCCCGCGCTGTTGCTCGCGAGCTCGGCGTTACCCAAGAAGTCATTACCTACCACCCCACCCTAAGGACCCCCAATGCGCCTAACGCGACGCTCCCTCCTTGCCGCCACACCCGCTCTCGCCGTCGCGCTAACTGCTTGCGGCTCAAAAAAGGACACCGATAGCGCGCCCGCGAGCGCCACTGCGACAGAAGCCAACGGCGAGACTGCCAACATTGAGGATGCTAAAGGTGAAGCGGCCGACGCCCAACCGGTAGGTCCTGGAACCTACACCGCTAAGCATGAGCGCGGCACCGTCTACACGCTTACGTTCCCGGCCGAACTGCCCGATGATGCGAAGGGATACTTCTCGAAGGTCTTCACGAAGGGGCAAACCTTGTCTGCGGTCAAGGTCGAGACAGACAATACGGCCGCCACAAAAGAGGCGGGCATGGCACAGGTCACTCTCGTCGATGCGGAGGGCACGGAGGTTAGGCTGAACTGGCTTCTTGACGTCATCGGCGAGACTTTGCCAGTCATGAACGACGACTTTGTATATTCGACATTTGACGGTGATGACCTTAGCGAAGAAGAGTACATGGCGCTCGATGCCGAGGCTAACGACCTACTTGAAAAGTACTCGCAAACAGGTGCCCGCCCGCACGCTAAAGGCACTGAATATTTCGTGACCTATGAGCCGCTTCCAGAAAAGATCGTGTGGGCGGGAGGGGACGACGGTATAGTGCAGGTGCCGTTCGATCTTGGCAACGAGTAAGGCGACAAAGAAAAATCCCCGGCCCATTCAGGCCGGGGAGTTTCGTTTTACGGGGTGATAACTGCTGCAATGGTTGCCGATTCGAGCGGCGAGGGCAGTGCCGTCGTGATCCGCTGCATGGTTTGCATACCCGCCACGTGCATTTCAGGCGTAAGAAACGAGTACGTATCAACCGTCGTGGTGATGCTGGAATGTCCAAGTCGCATAGACACCACGTGCATAGGCACACCTTCAGCAAGGAGGACGGAGGCATGCCAGTGGCGCAGGTCGTGCACTTTCGGTGGTGGCGTCACGCCGGCGCGGTAGATCGCTGGTCGCCATATCCGTTGGTAAAACCAGTCGTGTTGGATACGTCCGCCGCGTGCGCTTTGGAAGATAAGCTCTCGCGGTTTGCCGCGTTTCCCGAGCGCGCTCACGGCGCTTGCGGGGATGGTGATGGTGCGGTGGGAGCTCGCGGTCTTAGCGTGCCCGATGGCGCGTCCCGAGCGTTCGGAGCGTTTCCAGGCTCGTTGGATGGTGACGCGCCACGCTGCATCTGAGGCTTGGGTGAGGTCGCCCCAATCGAGGGCGGTAACTTCTCCCCACCGTGCGCCGGTGGTGGCGAGGAACTGCACGAGGGGGCGCTGGTCTTCACGCACTTCGGCAAGGATCGCCGCATATTCGTCGAAAGTGAGAACGCGGATAGTGGGGCGTCGCGTTTTTCGCGGGCGGCTTTGCCGCCGATACGGTCGACGAGGCGGGCGAAGTTTTGCGCGTCGTGGGCGGTGTCGAATGTTTCGGTTGTGGGTGCGCCGCCGGGGGTGATGCGGAAGACTACGCGCCAGGTTGTAGTCCCGTCTTTGCGTTTTCTGGTCTGTATGGATGCCATGTGTGTCTCCCTCCTGTAGTCCGCACTGTAGGCTGGAGGTGAGACATTTAAACTTTTGCGCCCCTGAACTGGGGTTTTGTCGAGCGGGTGACGGGAATCGAACCCGCGCTGTCAGCTTGGGAAGCTGAAGTTCTACCATTGAACTACACCCGCGAATGTGCCTCACCAGTGTAGCCGCCGCGCGCCGCACCTCCAAACCGGGGTGAGGGAAGCGACCACGCGTTAAGATAGAGGCGTGCTTCTCAGTGATCGTGATATTCGCGCGGAAATCGAGGCGGGCCGCATCGGCATCGCCCCCTTTGGTGACGAGTTTATTCAGCCCGCGTCAGTGGACGTGCGGATCGATCGATTCTTTCGACTCTTCGATAACCACAAGTACGCGATGATCGACCCCGCGAAAGAGCAGGCAGAGCTCACGCGCCTCGTGGAAGTTGATCCCGACCAGCCCTACATGCTGCATCCGGGCGAATTCGTGCTCGCCTCGACCTACGAAACGGTGAGCCTCCCGAACGATATTGCGGCGCGCCTTGAGGGGAAGTCGAGCCTCGGCCGCCTCGGGCTGCTCACGCACTCCACGGCGGGCTTTATCGACCCCGGGTTCGAAGGGCACATCACCCTCGAGCTGTCGAACATGGCAACCCTCCCGGTCGCACTGTGGCCGGGCATGAAGATCGGCCAGCTGTGTTTCTTCCGGCTTAGTAGCGAGGCAGAAAGCCCGTACGGCTCGGAGGGGAACCTCAATAGGTACAGGGGCCAAAGGGGTCCGACGGCTTCCCGCTCATACATGAACTTTCACCGCACGCAGATCCCCGCAACCCCCTTGGAGGAGACCCCGTGACGCACACCCTTGTTCTCGACCGAAGCTACGGGCTCGATGATCTCTTCGCGCTCACGCTCAACCGTTACCCACTCGCGCGGAAGAAGAAGAAAACAATCCGGGTCAGTGACACGACTTCGCTTGTGTGGAACCCTTCGGCGAACGAGGCAACGATCGAGGTTCCCATGCATCGCGATGGCGGACCTTCGGAGATTCCCGATGGATTCGGCTTCGATACGGCCTTCCCGAACGGTGTACCCGCCGGTGAGGAGCGCGAGATTCTCGAGTTCGCGCTTAACGCGGTGCGTCGCCTCGGCGGGAAGGTCGTGACCGACACGGGCCACGAGCTCGCCCCGCATCAGTTCATGCAGCCGAGCCTCCACGTGATTGCCGCGTATGAGCTCGCGCCGAAGGACCTGCTCGAGATCGTGCAGAAAATCGTGAAGGAGTCGGAGCTTGTGGGAGAGCCTGAGGGCTTCCCGTACATGATCTCGGCCCCGATTTTCGCGCACGCCGATCTCGTGGTTGAAGCGACGACGCTCGAGGAAGACATCCCCGCGATTGAGCACGTCGAATGGGTCAAGGAAGGCGCGGCGCTGTACACGGTGGCCTATCGCCCCGATGATCCCTCGAGCCTCGTTGCCGAAAACCCGGAGAAGCCGCAGATTCGTGAATGGCGTGAGGCCTACCTCGGGTGCAGTGCCGTGGCGCGCGCGATTTGGGACGAGACTGGCGGGTTCGTGCTCGACTACGAGAATTTCCTCGTCAACCCGAACGAACTGTTCTAAAGCAGCGTGAGACCCATTGCACAAAACGGGACTTAAGTTGTATTCTTGAGGTAGTTCGCCGGACCGCCATGCGAAGTGAAGCGTGGCCTCACGATGAGGAGAAGTCAATGAAGACGTTTTGCGTATCTTTTGCAACCGGATTGCTGGCAATGGGTGCTCTTTTGCCGATATCACCAGGGGGGAGTCCTCTGCTACAGGGGCGGCGCCGCCTCCGCCGCGTAGCTGTGTGACGCTTGCACAGGCCATGATTGTGAATGGCAAGCGTTTGCAGGCTGGCGAACTGTATTGCCCGTGCACTTGGATGGGCCATGCGTGGGCCTGTCTTGATCAATCGTTGCCTCCTGAGGTAGTAAAGGAGTGATGACGATGAGGAAGATGTTGTCCGCAGTCGCTTCGTGCGCCACCGTCGCGCTCATGGTCGCGGGATGCTCAAGCTCTCCCGTGAACTCGGAATCTTCACCGAAAGTTGCTCCTTCCACGGCTCACGAGCAATGGGTACAGGACGCCCGAGTTCGCCTCGACGGTCAGGGCAACCGCTACTTTCCGAAGGTCAGCCGAGAAGAAGCGCTCGATGCCGAATGGGCACGTATCGAAAGTGCTTATGCATCGCAAGGCCGCACAGCACCCGAGAAACCAGACAGCCCTGCGGAAGTGAAGGACGATCAAGACGCCTGGGTGCGGTGTATGCACGACGACGGCTGGAGCGACACCGATGTTTCCTCCGAAGGTATTGTGACGCGGGGTGAGTTTTCGCTGAGCAAGCCGCTTGAATGGTCCGTTTCGGAATATGGATGCTCCGCGAAATTTACATCGTTGGGGGAGATGCCAAACGAGAAGCAAGCAAGCGAATTGTGGCAGTTCCAAAAAGATGTCGTCATTCCGTGTCTCGAAAAGCAGGGGGCGACTATCGCGGGCTTCCCGTCCGAAGAGGAGTACCTGGACCGGTACTTCAGTGATGGTTCGCTCGAGCTCGCGAGCGCATACGCTCCCGGTGATGTCCAGCAGCGACTACTCGAAGGGAAACTCGAGTGTCGCGCACTTCCCGAGGGATGGGATTATTCCGTGTAGCGGGACGGCTCGCCGCGTCGCGCCTATGACTTGATAAGGTTAAGCGTCCCCGCACCGTAGTCACGAGGACGGAACCACCTGCATGATTATCGCCATCGTCGCGCATTTCGCGATGGCACTTGTGGCGCCCTTTTTCGTGAAGTGGTGGAAACAAAAAGCATTTCTACCGATCGCTCTCGTTCCCGCGGGAACCGCCGCGTACCTGCTCGCGCACTCACCCGCCGTCCTCGCCGAGGCGCCCCTCGTCGAGTCCCACCCGTGGATTCCCCAGTTCGGCATCACTCTGAGCTTTGCACTCGACCCGCTCGCGTGGCTGTTCGTCCTCATCGTTTCGGGTATCGGAACGGTCATCATGCTGTACTGCTCGCGGTACTTCAAGGAAACGGAGCCGTCGCTCGCGCGTTTCGCAGGTGTGTTCACGGCGTTCTCCGGGGCGATGCTCGGGCTTGTGCTCGCCGACGACGCGATGATGCTGTTCGTGTTTTGGGAGCTCACGACCGTGTTCTCCTACCTGCTCATCGGCCACTACGTCACGAAGCAGGCCTCGCGTCGCGCGGCGATCAACGCGCTCATTTCTACGACCGCGGGCGGCCTCGCCCTCATGGTGGGACTCATCATGCTCGGCGTTGAAGCCGGCAGCATGCGAATCTCCGAGATCCTCACGTCGCCCGCGTTCGCCGCAGTCTCCCCGTACCTCGTTGTGGCCCTCGTGCTCGTGCTCATCGGTGCGGCTACGAAATCGGCACTTGCCCCCGGGCACTTCTGGCTCCCCGGTGCAATGGCCGCACCCACGCCCGTGTCGGCGTATCTTCACGCCGCGGCGATGGTGAAGGGGGGAATCTATGTTCTCTTGAGGTTCGCCCCGCTCCTGGCAACCGTCGGACCCCTCACGATTACAGTTTCCGCGCTCGGTGCCGCGACCATGCTGCTCGGTGGGTGGCGCGCCCTCAGGCAAACAGATATCAAGCTGCTGCTCGCGTACGGCACCGTGTCCCAGCTCGGGTTCATGGCGTCGATCGCGGCCGTCGCAACGCGCGAGGCGGTGTTTGCCGCAGCCATGCTCACCCTCGCGCACGCGCTATTCAAGGCGCCGTTGTTTATGAGCGTCGGCGTCGTAGACAAGTGCTACGGCACTCGCGACCTGCGCGAACTCAGCGGAGTGTTCAAGGACCTGCCGATCATCGGGATCGTCGCCTTCGTGAGCGCGGCTTCGATGGCGGCGATGCCGCCGCTATTTGGATTCGTCGCAAAGGAAGCGGTGTTCTACACCTTCGCCGAGGGTGAGCCGTGGGCTCGTGCGATCCTCGCGGCGACCGTCGCGGGATCCGTGCTGACAGTCGCGTACTCCTGCCGCTTTTTCTTCCACGTGTTTCCCGGCAAGGGCGGGGCTCCGCACAAGCAGCCCACGCTGCGATTCCAGCTCATCCCAGCGATCGTCGCGGCCGCGAGCCTTTCCGCTCTCGCGCTCACTCCCCAGCTTGAGGTACTCGCGACGCTCATCGCGGGCGGCCCCGGCGCTGCCGTGGGGGAGGTCGGTCACCTCGCCGTCGTTCCCGATCACGTGTCGCTTCCGCTCATCTGTTCGCTCCTCGCACTTACCCTCGGTGTTGCCCTCGCGGTGTGGCACGCCCCGTTTGAGCGCTTCCAGAAGGCCGTGAGCCCTCAGCGCACAGCGCTTGGGCGATGGTGCGATGCGGAGCGCCTGTTCCGCGCCTCCATGCGCGAGGTGGACTCGCTCGCCGTGCGCACAACCGCCTTCTTCCAGCGCGGCTCGCTCCCGGTGCACCTCGGCGCGATCTTCCTCGTGTTCGTCGTGATGCTCGGTGGCGCACTCGGCTTCACCGGCAAGCTTCCAGACACGGTCGTCCTGTTCGCACATCCCGCAGAGTTTGCCGTGGTCGGCTTCACGGCGCTTGCAGCGCTCGGCGCGGCGCGCGCCCGTCGCCGGCTGAGGGCCGCGCTGCTGATTTCGGGTACGGGCTTCGGCGCTGCGCTCCTGTTCATGATGTATGGCGCCCCCGATGTCGCCGCGACCCAGCTTTTCGTTGAGACGATGATGACCGTCGTGCTCATCCTCGTGCTGCGACGCCTGCCAGCGCACTTCTCGATTCGCCCGCGCCGCTTCGACCAAGTCGCGCGCTGGTCGATCGCCATCTGCACGGCCATCGTGATCGTCACCGTCTTCGCGTATGCGGCGGGAGCGCGCCTCACCGCCCCGGTCGGCCCCGAGCTCATCGAGGCCGGTTACGAGATCGGCAAGGGGCACAACGCGGTCAACGTCACCCTCGTCGACGCGCGCGTGTGGGACACGATGGGTGAGATCGCCGTCGTCCTCGTCGTCGCCTCGGGAATCGCCTCCCTCATCTTCGTGCAAAAGCGTGAGCAGCAGATCGTGCGCGTAGGGGACCTCGAGGGAGAGCTCTCGATCTGGCGACGAACGTCCGACGCCTCCATCCCCGAAAACACGCTTCGGTTCCACAACGAGAGCGGGGACCTCGAGGGCAATCGCGGCTCCACGTGGCTTCTCGCGAGCCGTACCCTCGCGCCCGAACGCCGTATGGTCGTCCTCGAAGTCATCACGCGCCTCACGTTCCCGATGCTCATGGTGTTGAGCGTCTACCTGCTGTGTGCAGGCCATAATTTCCCCGGTGGCGGATTCGCCGGTGGCCTGGTTGCGGGTCTCGCGATCACGCTTCGCTATCTCGCCGGCGGCCGCTACGAACTTAACGAAGCCGCGCCCGTGCAGGCCGGGGCGCTTCTTGGCATTGGCATGGTGCTCGCCCTCTTCACGGGCATCTCACCGCTCCTCTTCGGCGGCACGGTGTTCCAAAGCTACGTGTGGATCGGGCACCTTCCCGTTCTCGGCGAGATCGAACTCGCGAGCGCGCTCGTTTTCGATATCGGCGTGTACTTGATCGTCGTGGGTCTCGCCCTCGACGTCTTGCGCACGCTTGGTGAGCAGATCGACCGGCATCAGGAGGCGGAACTCGATGCACGTTAGCCTCCTCATTCTCCTTCTCGCGGCAGTCCTGATCGCGAGCGGAATCTACATGCTGCTCGAACGCACCCTCTCGCGCATCATCATGGGCGCGGTCCTCGCGGGCAACGGCATCAACCTGCTGTTTCTCCTCGCGATCGGGACCCCCGGAACGCCGCCATTCGAAGGCTCGGGCGCGCTTGAGGCCATGAGCGACCCACTGCCCATGGCGATGGTGCTCACCGCGATCGTCATCTCTCTCGCCCTCACGGGCTTCGGCATGGCGCTCTCCTACCGCTCGTGGCAGCTATTCGGCCACGACGAGGTTCCCGACGACGTCGAGGACCTCCGCGTCGCCGACCGCTCGCGCAGGCTCGTCGAACGTCACCGCCACGAGGTCATCGAGAAGGTCGGCTTCGAAGCCGACGAGCGACGCAAGGAACGCGAACGCGCCCGCTTGGAGGAAGAGGCCGAAAAGGCACGCGCGAATGCGCGCGAGGATGCGGACGACGATATTTCCGACGACTTTACGTCTGACGAAGAAGTCGAACAGAGCCCGACAGAAAGCGACAGCGACGAGGAGGAGACGCCATGAGCCCCGAGATTCTCCTCGCCGCGCCCGTGATGCTTCCGCTCCTCGGCGCCGCCGTCGCCCTGCTCACGCGTCACCGCGCTGGACTCCAACTCATCGTCACGATCGGCACCCTCAGCGTCAACCTCGTGATCGCGGCGCTCCTCATGTACTGGATCAACGAGAACAGCATCCTCGTGCTCCAGATTGGCAAATGGACGCCCACGCTCGGCATCGTGCTCGTTGCCGACAGGCTCACGGGCCTCATGCTTTTAGTCTCGTCCTTCGTGACCCTCGCCGTGCTCATCTACGCGAGCGCCCAAACGATCTCCGAGCACATCGAATCCACGCCCATTGCGATCTTCCACCCCTCCTACCTCCTGCTCGTCGCGGGCGTCTCGAACGCGTTCCTCGCGGGCGACCTCTTCAACATGTACGTGGGCTTCGAGATCCTGCTCGCCGCGTCATTCGTGCTGCTGACGCTCGGGGGATCCGCAAGCAGGGTTCGAGCCGCGACGACATACGTGATCGTGTCGATGGTGAGCTCCATGCTGTTTCTCGTGGGAATCGCCAGTTGCTATGCGGCCGTCGGAACCGTGAACCTCGCGGAGATTGCCGCGCGCATGGACCACGTGGACCACCACGTGCGCCTGCTCATCGAGTTCGTGCTGCTTATCGCCTTTGGGCTCAAAGCAGCGATCTTCCCGCTGTCAGCCTGGCTGCCCGACTCCTACCCGACGGCGCCCGCCCCCGTGACGGCCGTGTTCGCGGGACTGCTGACCAAGGTGGGGATCTACGCGATCATCCGTCTCGAAACCCTCATGTTCCCCGAGTCGGAGATCTCGACCGTCCTCCTGGTCGCGGCCGGTTTGAGCCTCGTGATCGGCATCCTCGGGGCTATCGCCCAAACTGACCTCAAGCGTGTGCTGTCGTTCACGCTCGTCAGCCACATGGGCTACATGATGTTCGGCATCGGGATTTCTTCGCAAATCTCCATGACGGCAACCGTGTTCTACGTTGCCCACCACATCACCGTGCAGTCCACGCTGTTCCTCGCGGCCGGGCTCATCGAGCACGTGGGAGGAACAACGAATCTCGCGAAGCTCGGTGGGCTCGCGAAGGCCGCGCCGTGGCTCGCGATCCTCTTCTTCGTGCCGGCCATGAACCTCGCGGGTGTGCCGCCGCTCAGCGGGTTCATCGGGAAAGTTGGTCTCATTATTGGCGGTATTCACCGCGGGAGCGCACTCGCGTGGATACTCGTTGCGCTGAGTGTGATCACCTCGCTTCTGACCATGTACGCGATCGCGAAGGTGTGGAACCGCGCGTTCTGGCAGGAAACTCCCGAGCAGATCGTGGTGGAGAAGCCCGTCACACCGCTGCTCATGAGCGGTTCGACCGCGGCGCTCGTCGCGTTCTCACTCGCCCTCACCGTGTTCGCCGGCCCCCTCATTGCGTACAGCGAAACGGCCGCGTCCTCGCTGCTTGAGCGAGCCCCCTACGTGAGTGCAGTGCTCGGTGACGACGCTGCCGATCGCCTCGTGTACAACATCGACGACGCCGGTGGAGGGCAGGTGGCGCCCGAATGACCCGCTTCACCGGTCGAATCCGCGACCTTCCTTCGCACACGCTCGGCATCCTCGGAGGTGCCCTCACGTGGTGCCTCCTGTGGGGAGAATTCAGTGTCCTGAGCGTCCTCGGCGGACTCCTCCTCGGCGCCCTCATCTACGTTATTTTCCCCGCGCCGCCGCTGAGCCGCGAAGTCACCCTACGCCCCGTAAGCGCGCTCGTGTTTCTCGCCGTTTTCGCGAAAGACCTCGTCGCGGGCAGCATCCAGGTGGCGCGCTTCGCGCTGCGCCCCTCCGGTAGCCCGGGCTCGAGCGTGATCGCCGTGCAGCTACGGTCACGAAGCGACCTGTTCCTGTCGTTCACGGGTATTCTCGCAACCCTCATTCCCGGCTCGGTTGTCGTCGAGGCGCAGCGCGCCACGGGAACCCTGTTCTTCCATGCGATCGGCGTGACCACGAAAGAGCAGATCAAGGCGCAGCACGAGAGCATTCTTCGCCAAGAAGAACGTTTGCTGCGGGCCTTCGCCGCGCGCGACATCCTCGAAAGCGCCGGATACGGGATGAGAAGGAGGCACGGCTGATGTTCGAGACGATTCTGCTCTGCGCCGCGATCGCGCTCGGCCTGATCTCGATCCCGATCGTCTACCGGATGATCGTGGGTCCCACCGTTCTCGACCGCGCCGTCGCGCTCGACATGCTCGTTGTGCAAGTCATCATGGGGCTCGCGCTCTACTCGGCATGGACCGCAACGACCTTCGCGATTATCCCCGCCCTCGCCCTCTCGGCGACGGCCTTCATTGGCACGCTCGCGCTCGCCCGTTTCGTGGCCCGCGCCGACGTCCCGGAGCGAAAGGACGCCGAGCAGTGAGCATCCCCGAGATTATCGGCTCGATTCTCATCGTGATCGGCGTGATCGTCGCCGCGATCGCGATGGTTGGCCTCATTCGCTTCAACGACGTTCTCTCGCGCATGCACGCCGCGTCCAAACCTCAAACCCTCGGCCTTGTGCTCGTGCTTGCGGGGGCGGCGATTGCCTCGCAGTCGTTGGCAATCGCGGGCATGCTGGCCCTCGTGCTCGCCGCTCAATTCCTGACCATGACAGCCTCGAGCGCGATGCTGGGTCGAGCCGCATTCCGCCGCGGCTTCCTCCTAGGAAGCGACTACGCCTTCGACGAACTCACGCCGCGACTGTCGATCGGTGGCGAAGGCGACGACGATGACGACGGCTTCATCGATCCTGAGGCGGACGCCCACCCCGATACCGAGACCGAGAACGCCCTCCCCTCGAACGTTCTCACGCACACGATGGGGCTTGAACTCGCCGGCCTCAAGGAATACTTCGATGAGGAAGAAGTCAGCGAAGGCGACGAGAGCGACGCCGGTGCACACCCCCGCACGGGAGAGTACGGCGGGAAACAGTAGCGCCAGTAGGGCGGTAAAGGTTCCGACGGTTGCCGGGTTAACGAGGGAGCGGGGGCGGCCCGGTGGCCACCCCCGCTCCCTTACGCGTGGGAGTCGATAGTCCCTTAGAAGAGGCCGATCGCGTTGCCGTCCTCATCGACGCCCATGCGCAGAGCCGCGGGCTCCTTCGGCAGGCCGGGCATGGTCATGACCGAACCGGTGAGAGCAACGACGAACCCTGCGCCGAGGCGGGGGATGAGGTCACGAACGTGGAGCACGTGGCCCTCGGGCGCGCCGAGCTTGGTCGGGTCGTCGCTGAACGAGTACTGGGTCTTCGCCATGCAGACGGGAAGCTTGTCCCAGCCGTTCTTCTTGAGGCGGCGAAGCGCAGCGGGGGCACCGTCGACGTACTGGACTTCGGAAGCACCGTAGACCTCTTTGGCGATGGTCTCGATGGCGTTTTCGACGCCGTCTTCGGTCTCGTAGAGGTGGTGGAAGTCGCCGGCCTCTTCGATCGCGGCGAGCACCTGGTCGGCGAGGTCGAGAGCGCCTTCGCCGCCCTTGGCCCACACCTCGGAGAGGGCTGCCTTGTAACCGTTCTCCTTGGCCCAGTCGAGAACGGCGTTGAGCTCGGTCTCGGTGTCCGACGGGAAGCGGTTGAGGGCGATCACGGGCTCGAGGCCGAACTTGCGGATGTTCTCGAGGTGCTTGCGCAGGTTCGCGGTGCCCTCGAGAGCCGCGTCGACGTTCTCAGTCTCGAGCTCGTCCTTCTTGACGCCGCCGTGCATCTTGAGAGCGCGTACCGTGGCGACGAGGACGACCGCGTCGGGTGAGAAGCCGCCGAAGCGCGACTTGATGTCGAGGAACTTCTCGCCGCCGAGGTCCGAGCCGAAGCCGGCCTCGGTCACGGCGATCTCACCGAGTTCACGCGCGAGGTTGGTCGCGATGATCGAGTTGCAGCCGTGAGCGATGTTCGCGAACGGGCCACCGTGCACGAGGGCGGGGGTGCCGCCGAGGGTCTGCACGAGGTTCGGGTTGAGGGCGTCCTTGAGGAGCATCGTGATGGCGCCTTCGACCTTGAGGTCGGCGACGGTCACGGGCTTGCGATCAAACGTGTAGCCCACGACGATGCTCGCGATGCGCTTTTGGAGGTCCTTAAGGTCGGTCGCGAGGCAGAGGATCGCCATGATTTCCGAGGCCACAACGATGTCGAAGCCGTCTTCGCGCGGCATGCCCTGTGCCGGACCACCGAGGCCCACGACGATCGAGCGGAGCTCGCGGTCGTTGACGTCGAGGACACGCTTCCACTGGATGCGCCGCGGGTCAATGTTGAGCGGGTTACCCTGCTGGATCGAGTTGTCGATGAGTGCCGCGAGGGTGTTGTTCGCGATCTGGATCGCGTGGAAGTCGCCCGTGAAGTGGAGGTTGATGTCTTCCATGGGGACGACCTGGGCGTAACCGCCGCCGGTCGCGCCACCCTTGACACCCATGACCGGGCCGAGGGACGGCTCGCGGAGCGCCACGACGGTCTTCTTGCCCTTGAGGGAGAAGGCGTCGGAGAGGCCGACGGTCGTTGTCGACTTGCCTTCGCCCGCGGGGGTCGGCGAGAGAGCCGAGACGAGCACGAGCTTGGCCTTCGGCTTATCGCTGCTCTGGTCGATCTTCTTCATGTCGACCTTGGCCTTGGTCCAGCCGTAGGGGATGAGGGCGTCGTCCGGAATTCCGGCGGCCTCGGCGATCTCGGTGATCGGCTTGAGGGTGTGTGCCTGGGCGATCTTGAGATCGGGGTTTTCGCTTGCCATGGGGCAAATCTCCTTTGATTCTTCTCGGTTCCTGCGGGGGCGTTCGTCCCTCACTGTGACCTAGCAAACGGGAAATTCCCTGAGCGTGCCAGCGATTCGCCGGCTCGTGCGGTGTTCCGGCGCGCTCGCGTGACCGAGATTTCGGAAATATGGTGCGGGCAAGGGGCATACAAAAATCCCCCGCCGGGGCGACCCGGCGGGGGATTGCTGTGGCTCCGACGGGCGTCGATCCCGTGACCTCTCGATTTTCAGTCGAACGCTCTACCAACTGAGCTACAGAGCCGAATGTTCCAGAAGGAACAGCGAACAGCCTACCAGTGCGCGCGAGCGCGTGCGAAATCGATGGGGGAGGGGGAGAGGTAAGACACGTTCGTTCGGGTGTGGGCGCAAAGGGTGGGGGGGCATGGAAAAACCCCCTCGATTCTTCGAGGGGGTTTGTCGCTTTTGCGACCCTGACCGGGCTTGAACCGGCGACCTCCGCCGTGACAGGGCGGCACTCTAACCAACTGAGCTACAGGGCCTTTTTCGTCGCGCTCTCGCTTCGACTCGAATTACTTTACACACCCTGTGCACCAAATGCCACCTGAGAGCGGAGAGGCTCGTCACATTCGTGATTCCGCTGGTCTTCGCATGCTTGGCACAATGGATGGGGTGAGGAGCAGAGCACAGTCCGACGGTTCACCCGCCACCTTCGATCTCGAAGTAATCGGGGCGCGCCTCGCCTTCGCGAGTGTCGCTGCTGACCTCGCCGAGGCGATCGCGTCGCCCGGTGCGAGCGCAGTCGTACAGGCCCCTCCGGGATCGGGCAAAACGACGCTCGTGCCGCCCATCGTCGCGAACGCTCTCGCGGGTGAGCCTGGCGCGGGCCGCGTGATTGTGACACAGCCGCGGCGGGTAGCCGCGCGCGCGGGTGCCTCAAGGCTTCGCGCTCTCGCCTCACAGTCCAATCCGGCACTCGCCAACCGCGTCGCCTATACGGTGCGCGGCGACTCTACGCTCACGCGCGACTCCCTCGTGGAGTTCGTGACACCGGGTGTCCTCGTGCGACGCTTCCTCGCCGATCCCGAGCTCGTGGATGTGTCGGCGATTGTGCTCGACGAGGTGCATGAGCGTTCTCTCGAATCTGATCTCGCGCTTGCCTTCGCGCTTGACGTGCGTGATCTGAGTGGGGATCTGAGGCTTCTCGCGCTGTCGGCGACCCTCGATGCCGAGCGCTTCGCGGGTCTCATGGGGGAGGGGCTCGAGAATCCGGTCCCGGTGATTGATTCGCCCACAGCGCTTTTTCCCGTGGATACGCGGCGCGCCCCCTTCGCCTCGCGCATGAGCGAGCGCGGGGTCTCAAGGGAGTTCCTCGCACATGCCGCGCGGGTGGCGGTTGAGGCACTTGAGGAGCCGGGCGAGCTCGCTGACTGCGACGTTCTCGTGTTCCTGCCGGGGGCGTGGGAGGTTGAAAACGCGGCTTCGGCGGCGCGGGATCTGCTCGCGCGTCGTGGCGCGCGGGTCGACGTCTGTGAGCTTCACGGCCGCATCGATGCGCGTGAACAGGATCGGATTGTGCGGGGCCGCGGAGCCGGCGAGCCGCGCAGGATCATCTTCTCCACGAACCTCGCCGAGTCGTCGCTCACCGTGCCGGGCGTGCGCATCGTCGTGGATTCAGGTCTGAGCCGCGAGGTGCGCCGCGATGCCGCACGAAAAATGAGCGGCCTCGTGACCGTCACGGCGTCGCGTGCGAGCATGGCGCAGCGCGCCGGTCGCGCGGGCCGACTCGGCCCCGGCCTCGCGATTCGCCTCTTCGACGACCTCGCCTACGCCGGCGCGCGAGACTTCACCCTCCCCGAGATTGCGAGCGCCGACCTCACCGATACGGCACTGCTCATGGCGGCATGGGGGACGCCCGGCGGATCGGGCCTTCGCCTTCCCGATGCGCCACCGCCCGACGCCCTCGCAGATGCACACGCGAGCCTCACGACGCTCGGGGCGCTCGACGACGAGGGAACCCTCACGCCCCTCGGCCGCACGCTCGCCTCCATCCCCACCGACCCGCGGCTTGCCCGCGCGCTGCTCGCCTCAACACCGGTCGTAGGGTCCGACGCCGCCTCGCGCACCGTTGCAGCGCTGTCCCTTGAGGCGCCACTCCCGCTCGACGGCCGCAGCATCGACGGCCCGCGCGCGAGCCGCGAGCGTCTCGCGAAAGAAACCGAGCGTTTCGCCCGTATCGCTCGCCGCCATGCAGGCGATGCACGCCCCGAAACGAGCGGCAAACTGGGGGCGCTCGAGGCGCCGCATGATCCGGCGCACGCCGCCGGAATCGTCGTGGGCCTCGCCTACCCGGAGCGTCTCGCGCGGCGCGTCGAGCCGGGAATCTACGAGTGCGCCGGCGGGACCCGCGCCGGCACGGACGAGACGAGTCTCGGCGAATGGATCGCGATTGCCGAGATGCAGCGATCGAACGCGAAGGCCGCCCGCGGCACGGGCGCGATCATCCGCTCTGCCGCACCCCTCACCGAAGAGGAAGCCCTCGCATGCGCGGGCGCCCTCATGCGCGAGAGAACCGAGATCGACTTCGGCGAGAACGGCGCGAAAGCACGCCGCGTGCGCGCGCTGGGCAGCATCGTTCTCTCCTCGACCCCCACGAAAGCCGAAGGAGCAGGCGCGCGAGAGGCTGTTCTCGCGGGCATTCAACGCGCCGGACTCGGCATGTTCACGTGGAGCCCGAGCGCTGCAAACCTGCGCTCGCGCCTCGCGCTTCTTCACCGCGAGCTCGGCGAGCCCTGGCCCGACGTGAGCGACGCGGCGCTACTGTCACGCCTCGAAGAACTCGCGGGTCCCGAAATCGACGCGCTCGCCGGCATCGGCAGAAAAAACCCGCTTCCCCCCTCAAAAATCGACATGCGCCCCATCCTCGAGCGCGCCCTCCCATGGCCCGAAGCCGCGCGACTCGAAGAACTCGCGCCCGAGAGAATCCAGGTGCCGTCGGACTCCAAGATTCGCCTTGACTACCCGTGCACCGACCAGATTGCGCACGACGAGGAGAGCGGCGCGGATGAGGCGCCCGTGAGGCTCAAGGTCAAGCTTCAGGAAATGTTCGGGCTCGAAGAGACCCCGCGCATCGTCGAGGGCAGGGTGAGCGTGCTCATCGAGCTGCTCTCACCCGGTGGCAAACCCCTCGCGATCACCAAGGATCTGCGCTCATTTTGGGCGGGGCCGTACGCGGAGGTCCGCAAAGAAATGCGCGGTCGCTACCCGAAACACCCCTGGCCCGAGGACCCGATGGCGTTCGAAGCGACCGCGAAAACGAACCGCGCTCTCAGGCGCGGCCCGCAATAGGGGCGGGGACTACTTCTCGAGTGCCCGCACGCCCTTCCAGGCAAGAGGAATCAGCCCAGCGGCGATCGCGGCCTTCACGATCCCGCCCGGAATGAACGGGATGAGACCCGCGTTCATGATGCCCGCGAAGTCGAGGCCGAGGCCCATGATCGAGTTGAGCACCCACGCCATGTACGGCACGCCCACGACGAACGGCAACGCGCTCGCGGCAATAAAACCGAGAAGCGCAAGGGCGAACTTGCGATCCCACGCGCGCTCCGCCATCCAGCCCGCCACAAAGGCCGAGGGGATAAAGCCGATGATGAAGCCGAAGCTCGGCTCGAGAACTATGCCCGGGCCGCCGCTGAACTCCGCGAAGATCGGGGCGCCCGCGAGACCCGCCAAGAGGTAGGTTGCGAGCGACGCCGCGCCGCGCTTCGAGCCGAGTGCCGCGCCCACGAGAATCACACCGAGGGTCTGGCCGGTGATCGGCACATACGGAAGCGGAATCGTGACCTGTGCGAGGAGCCCCACCACAACGACGCCCGCGACGATGAGCGAGAGGTCGGTGAGCAGCGTGCGGTGTTTGACGAGCGAATCGGCGAGCACGGGGCGAGCGCCGGCAACGGATGCGGTGGACATGGATCTCCTTCATCTCACGAATAGGGCCGCACTAATACTAGGCCCCGCTCCCGTTCAGGGTGGAGAAAAGCGCAGTCGCCTACACCTGAATCTGGGCGAACGTGGCGCTCTATAGGGTGAGATCATGCCACCACGATCCTTCGCCCCCAGTACTCGCACCGAGCGCGCCCGCCTCATATATGCGCGCCTGAGTGCACAAGGACTCGCCCTGCCGAGGCACCGTAACGCTGGGAATCTCGTGCACGCGATGGGCGCGATGCAGGGGCAGGATCTGCCCGGCTTGCTCTCCTCGATCGCCCTTCGGCTCGATGCGGAAAAGGTCGGTGAAGCACCAGGCCAGGATCAGGTTCCGACGGTGGCTCCCCAAGCGTCGGATTCTGAAGCTTTCCCGAGCGACGCGCGCATGCGGGAAGTACTGCGCGCGTTTGACGCAGGCGAGATCGTGCGCGGTTACCCGATGCGAGGGACCGTTTTCGCCATGGCCGCTCGCGATGCGCGGTGGATGACCGAGCTGTGTGCGAAGAAGGGAGAGTGGGAAGCAAGGCGCCGCCGCTCGCGCAATCTTTCCGACGCCCAGGTTGAGCACGCGCTGAACCTCACCCTCGAATTCCTCGCGGGGAAAGTGCGAGGTGTGACACGGGCGGAACTCCTCGAGGCGTGGAAAAGTGGCGGCATCGAGACGGACGGCGGTCGCGGCTACCACCTCATCACCTACTTCATGGCATCCGGCCACCTGATCTACGGGCCGATCGACGGTGCGGAACAGCGAATCGCCGACGCCGCGACGTGGCTCCCCAAGGGGGCTGGACTCGAGGAGCGTTTCGGGGGAGACAAAGTCGCGGCAACCGCGGCACTGCTCGAGCGCTACCTCGCAAGTCATGGGCCAGCAACGCTGCGCGATTTCGCGTGGTGGACCAAACTCCCGCTTCGCCAGATCCGCGCGGCTGCCCTCCAGATCGGCGACGGAATCGAGGAATGGGGCAGTGACGCCGCAGGCGAGACGCTGTTCTGCCGCGCGGGGCTTGCCGATGAGGTCAGCTCTGCCGCCGCACGCGTTCGGGGCACCTTCCTGCTGCCCGGTTTCGACGAGCTCGTGCTCGGATACCCCGACCGTCTCGCCCTCATGACCGAACAAGAGCACGCGCTGCTCGTGCCCGGAAACAACGGGGTGTTCCGGCGGGGAATCGTGCGCGGCGGGCGCATGGTTGCCCTGTGGCGCACCGTCAAGCGCAAGAGGGGGCGGGCGCTCGCGGTTGATGCCTTTGGTGAACTCTCCGCTGCGGCCTCGCGCGACATCGACAATGCCTTCGCGGCTTTTCCGCATCACGACCAGTAGGTGGCGCCCGCGCTCGGCGTAGGGGTGTCGGAGCTCACCGCGCGGAGTGCGCGGCACGTGTACCAAGGTCCCGTGAAAAGGGAGTGTGCGCAGGTAATCAATTATCTAGCGTCCAACGCCGTTGGCGGAGCCCCCACTGATCACACCCGGAGAGAAGCCCCATGGGAAAACTCGCGAAAAATCGCAATGGAATGAAAAAACGCGGCATTGCCGCAGGCTCGTGCTGTGGTTGCACGGGACTCGGAGTTGTAGGCCTGCTCATCCTCGGCCTTATAGGGTCGTTCGCGGCTCCAATCGAGCCATCGCCGACTCCGGTCGCATCCTCTTCCGCTGCCCCCTTCGCAGCGCCTGTATCTTCTTTGGTGGACGATGCACACGAAGCTGATTCGGTGCCGGTAACACCGGATGCATCGTCCACACTCAACACAGACGTCAATGCCGCCTTCGTGCCCGGTGAGGACAATGTCGCCTTCGTGCCCGGTGAGGACAATGCCGCCGCCGTGCCCGGTGAGGACGATGCCGCCGCCCCTGCCGTCCAGCAGGCGGCCCCCACCGGTACCGCTCTCGCCCAGCTCCGCACGCTCGAGGTGAAAGGGAGGGCCCCGCAAACGGGGTACGACCGTGAATCCTTCGGTTGGCGCGACGACGTCGACCGCAACGGTTGCGATACGCGCAACGACATTCTTCGACGCGACCTGAAAAACATCACCACGAAGGCGGGCACCCAGGGCTGCGTGGTGCTCTCGGGCCGAATCGACTCGCCATATAGCGGTTCACGCTACGATTTCGTGCACAATCCCAGTAACACGGACATCGACCACGTCGTTGCCCTCTCGGATGCGTGGCAAAGTGGCGCCTCTAGTTGGGATGCACAAAAGAAGATCGCCTTCGCGAATGATCCTCTCAATCTTCTTGCCGTCGAGTCGACACTGAACCGGCAAAAAGGCGACGGCGATGCCGCGACGTGGCTACCGCCGCACAAAGCCTATCGCTGCGAGTATGTGGCACGCCAAGTAGCGGTGAAAGCGAAGTATGGACTCTGGGTGAAACCGGCTGAGGCCGAGGCCATCGAGAGCGTATTGGCTGCGTGCCCCAACATGAAGGCGTTTGACCGAAGTGTCGAGCCGTCCGCCACCGACTCCACCACGGAAGCAAAACCGGTGCCAATCGAAAAGCCTCGGCAGGCTGGCAAGCCCGCGGCCCTCGTCAGGGTAGTCGAGACGAAGGCGCCGAAGACGGCCCCCGCTAAGAAGAGTGCCCCTAAGCCCGCTCAGAAGAGCGCCCCTAAGCCCGCTAAGAAGAGTGCGCCTAAGCCCGCTAAGAAGAGTGCCTCTAAGTCCAGCAAGAAGAGTGCTTCTAAGCCTGCTAAGAAGCTCGCTAAGAAGCCTGCTAAGACGCCCGCTAAGAAGCCTGCTAAGAAGCCTGCTAAGACGCCCGCTAAGAAGCCTGCTCCGAAGAAGAAATCTTCCGGTAGCGGTGGCTTCCGCAACTGCGCGGAGGCTTGGAAGAAGGGTGCGGCACCGCTCCATCGAGGCAAGCCAGGCTACACGCCGAAACTTGATAGGGATGGCGACGGCGTTGCGTGTGAATGGAAGCCTCGTCGGTAGTCCGTCCGGCCGTCTGTCAGGCGTGAAGGCAGCGGTGTGAGCTGGTAGTGGGGTCCTTTCCTGGACCCCACTACTCCTTCCCTTCCCTTCCCCTTTCTCACCCTCCGCTCCTCTTTTCTTACCCTCCGCTCCGCCTTCCCTGTCACGGAAGTGGTGAAAAATGGCCGCTGCGCGCCGGAATCCCCGGCCTGGTGGCGATTTTTCACCACTTTCGATGTTTGCTGGGCGGTTCGGGAGGGCGGGGGAAGGTTGGAGCTGGGGGACTGGCCTACCGCAATTGGTGGGTTGGCAGAGGTGGGAGTTGTGGCAGGAGTTGGGAAGGGTAGAAGCCGGAGCTGTGGCAAGGGTCGGGGCGGCCGAAGCCAGAGTTGTGGCAAGAGGGGGCAGAGATGGGAGTTGTGGGTCACTCGGTCGATGCTTTAGGCGCGTTGCGAGACGCTTACGGCGTCGGAACTGTTCGCGGTGGCGGGGGCCGGAAAATGAATAGGTTGGCGGTGGGGTCATTTCGAGATGTGTAACAAGATGTGTAACAACCCGCCGCTTCAATTTGGGTAAAGAGAACCCCCACCGGGTGTTTGTCCCGGTGGGGGCCGCTTTTTGTGGAGACTAAGACGTCGGATTTGATAAGTGCGGCGTGAGAGCAAGAACTCTTGTTGAGCAGGGGTTTCGTGATTCTGAAGCAATTTCATTCGCTACAGGGCGCGGTTTCTTGCTGTTGTGAGGTGGTTCTCTAACCGCACTCAAGGTGAGTGCTGGTGTTCAGGGGGTGTGGTTTGCGTTTTCCGTTAGCGGGTATCGACTAAGGGGGGCGTTGTTCTTTCCACGGTCCTCTTTGTTAGCGTAGAATAGTGAAGATGGTAATGACTTTTAGGGTCGCTAACTTAACTACTGAGGTTACCCTCGTTTAGTGGACACCCTATTAGTGCGGATCTTGTGTCCGTAGG